>JACCDR010816482.1_pt1 | contig 47202 bp, 35 predicted proteins | sample 7446431 | NCBI WGS metagenome assembly JACCDR01 (sample SAMN15323443, study PRJNA562643) | freshwater metagenome | isolation source: river surface water | place: USA:Blue River Watershed | collected 2017-08-17 | reverse complement strand
CGGGCGAATCTAGCGCGAATGGCAAAACGTTTGGGTATTTCGCTACAGAAACAGGTTCGGCGCTTGTAGACGCCGGCTGGATCGCCATGAAAAACGCCGCCAATGGCGGCGTTTGCTGTGGCATCGGATGGGTAGCTATATTTACGCTTTTCATCCAAGATAAAAGCCGGTTGAATAACGATTCAACCGGCTTTGTTGCTAGGTTAATTCAATAATCTGCGCCGTAACGGCAGGGTTTGACACAGCGATATTTGATGCAGGGATATGTGGCGCAGTGCTGGCCGTTTGTCCGCAGCTGCTGCTTGGCAGATCTTGTGCTGGATCCATATCATCAGGATCTAACCCGACGGGGATCTGCGGCACGGCAATTTTATCAAAGGCGGTATCTTGCGCCAGCGTGCTGGCGTTTTCACGGCTGACTTGGCTAAAATCAAACAGCTGCTTGTCAATCATGTGGGATGGCACAATATTTTGCATGGCTTGGAACATGGTTTCGATCCGGCCCGGGAAGCGTTTATCCCAGTCTTGTAGCATATCTTTCACCACTTGGCGCTGCAGGCCATCTTGCGAACCACAAAGGTTACACGGGATGATTGGAAACGCTTTGGCGATAGAGTAACGTTCAATATCTTTTTCGCGGCAATAGGCCAACGGACGGATAACGATATGCTCGCCGTTATCGCTGATTAATTTAGGGGGCATGGATTTCATTTTGCCGCCATAGAACATGTTTAAAAACATGGTCTCGATCATATCGTCGCGGTGATGTCCAAGCGCAATTTTGGTCGCCCCCAGTTCTTTGGCGGTACGGTATAAAATTCCGCGGCGCAGGCGTGAACAAAGTGAGCAGGTGGTTTTGCCTTCGGGAATTTTTTCTTTGACGATGCTGTAGGTATCTTCGGTGACGATTTTAAAATCAACGCCAATCGAGCTTAAATACGTCGGCAATACATCGGCGGGGAAGCCGGGTTGCTTTTGATCTAAATTCACTGCCACGATAGAAAAATGAATAGGTGCCGATTGCTGCAGGTTTAACAAAATATCCAGCAAGGTGTAGCTGTCTTTGCCGCCCGATAAACACACCATCACTTTATCGCCGTCTTCAATCATATGAAAATCAGCGATGGCTTGACCTACACCGCGGCGCAGGCGTTTATGCAGTTTATTCAGATTATATTGTGCTTTGGCTTCAGCGGCATGTGACATAACAAATGGACCCATAAATTCGGTGGCATAGCGCACGTCACCGTGCGCTGTCAAAAAAGGCCGCTAGTATACCCAATGCCAGTTCGAAGCCCAAGTGTTTATCGGTCGCTATACCGATGGCGCTAAAGGATTTCGCAGGGCCAACACATCGCAATTTAGCCGATCAATCACATATTCAGCGGTGTTGCCAATGATGGCAGCCGATAATCCGGTGCGGCCAATAGTGCCAATCACCACCATTTCCGCATCCAGTTGCTCGGCAACGCGCGGGATCACATCTTCGGGTAATCCTTCTTTAATATGGCACGCACTCGGTGCAATGCTGTAATGCTGCGCTAATCGATGCAGCGCATCTTGATGATGGTGCAGCATTTTCTCGGAATATTCCATGGCGTTAAATTCTGGAATTTCGATCGCCACTTGAATGGGGGTGCCAGGATAAGCATTTACACAATGCAGCTCCGCCTCGAGCAGGGCAGCCATTTGTGAGCCCACTTTAATGAGTCGATCATTCAGCTGCAGATGATAATCCTTTTGACTACCGGCATTGATACAAGCTAACACTTTACCGTGCATCGGCCATGCGTGTTCTTTTACCAATAACACCGCGCAGGGCGCTTTGCGCAGCAAATGCCAATCGGTTGGGGTAAAAATCAGCGATTTGAGGCTATCGTGCGGATGGGTAGCTTTGACAATCAGATCGTAATCGCCTTGTTTGGCGTGTTCAATAATCGCCTCAAACGGCCGATTATGCCATACCACTTCAACAGTCACGTTAAACGCCATGCCTGAGGGGATGTAACGCGCCATCAACTCATCAATCCAATCGCGTTTATCGGCCATCACCGCCAGTCGCATCGCTTCTCGTTCCTCGCCTGACAGCATGGTGGTCATTTCGTAGGATAAGTCATAAATAGAAAGAAAAACGGTTAGACGACAGTGGGTTAAACGAGCGATCTCAACCGCGCGACTGAGTGCTTTTTGCTCTTGCTGGGATGGGTCTATCACCACCAAAACATGATTGAATAAGGCCATTGTCGATTCTCCTTGACGGGGTTGGCTGCCTGACAGTATGGGTAACTATAGCTGCAAATATGTCAGCTGTTACCCACGACTGTAGCGCCAAAAGGAGAATCATTTGTTGGCATAGATCAAGCGAATGTGGGATGCCGGTTAGTTCGCTTAGTTTTTACAACTGGTATTCACCATGCCAGCGGCCAATTGCAGTTTGTCCATGTCGACAATGCTGATTAGTTTGCCATCAACATGAATAATGCCGTCTTTATGGAAGCGGCCGAGTAAACGGCTGATGGTTTCTACGGTCAAGCCAAGGTAATTGCCAATTTCGCCGCGGGTCATGGTCAGCCGAAATTCTTTACGCGAAAAACCGCGGCTACCAAAACGGACCGCTAAGCTGCTGATAAACGCCGCTAGTTTTTCGTCGGCAGTTTTACGATTTAATAGCAACATCATATGATGGTCATCGCTGATGTCTTCACTCATCAAGCGCATCAATTGCACACGTAATTTTGGCAACTGATCCAGCAGTAAATCTAAATTATTAAACGGGATCTCACACACCATAGCGGTTTCCAGCGCTTGGGCGTAGCTTGGGTGTTGTTGCTGGCTAATAGCATCAAAGCCAATCACATCGCCGGGAAGATGAAAACCGGTAATTTGTTCTTCACCTTGCTCACTGAGGGTAAATGTTTTAAATGAGCCTGTCCGCACGGCGTACAACGCTTGCAATGGTTTGCCCGCCTCAAATAAATAATCACCTTTGTGCGATGGTTTTTTGCGCTGAATAATGTCGTCCAGTTTATTCAGTTCAGAGTCGTTTAAGGTATAAGGCAGACAAAGTTGGCTAAAACCGCAGTGCTGACAGTTCAAAGAAGAGGCGCTCATGGTAGAAATCCTTTAATGCAGGTAGGCTTAGCTTAAAAAAGCCCAGTCGATAGTGCAAGGTAAATTGTGTAAAGTCCAAATCCAGCCAATAACAACGCGGTAAATATGCGGATGTACCAGAGCTGGCGCCATTGCTGGATATGCACGGCCATGCTGCCCATGGCCAGGACGGCCGGTAAGGTACCTATGCCAAATGCCAGCATCCAGCTGGCTCCCAACCAAGGGCTAGCACTGGCAATGCTCCAACTTAGGCTGGTATAGACCAAGCCGCAGGGTAAAAAACCCCACACTACGCCATAACCGTACGCTTTGATGCTGCTATTGATGGGCAGTAAACGTCGGCCGTAAGGTTGGAGGCGTTGCCACAGCCAGGCACCTTGACGTTCTAGCCATTGGATCCCGACCCAGATCCGACTGATATAAAGTGCCATAACGAGCAAAATGAGGCCACTGCCAAGTCGAAGCCAAGGCAAGAGTGCCGCTTGCCAACTGAGCGCAAGGTACCCCAATGTGCCTGCGATAGCACCAAATAGGCTGTAGGTACTCAGACGCCCCAAGCTTAAACTCAGTTGTTGTTTAAACTGCTGAGCTTTGCTTTGCTGCGCCATGCCCAGCTGCAATGCTTGTAAAAATCCACCACACATCACCACACAGTGGCTGCTGCCGAGAAAACCCAGCAGGAAGGCATTGATAAGTTGCAGCTCTGTGATCACCGATAGGGCGTCCTTGTTCTGTGTCTGCCGATAGGCGTAGCATCTTGCCAACACCTAGCCATGGCGTGACGTTGCGTTATTTTGCTAGGTGTAATCTGTGTTGCCCGAGTGCCTATTGGCGCGGCGTCGTTTTATCTATGGTCACGCTTTGTGGCGTTTGCGTCAGCGGCGCCGTGTCTGGTTGCAGGTCCGCGTGCGGTTGGGCAGTGCCTTGATCATTCGCCGCTGTGCTTGTCGGTTTATGTTGCTCGGTAAACAAAATGCTAAAGCCTTCTTTATCCAGATCGTCAAACTGCTTGCTGCGGACGGCCCAGAAAAAAATCAATAACCCAAGCGCGACAAACAGCACGGCAATAGGGATTAGGATATAAATGATGCTCATGTTGCAGTGTTAGTCCCTGTGTTTAAGTAAGCGCAATGAGTTAGACACCACCAGCAAGGAACTGAATGACATACCAATCACCGCAATATAAGGCGAAACAAAACCACATACCGCCAATGGGATAATAATTAAGTTGTAACCAACTGACCAGGCTAGATTTTGTTTAACCACGCGTTGGCCTTGTTTAGCGCCGTCAATTAAGTCGGCAATCCCGGTTAAGCGGTTATGCAGTAACACTACATCGGCTTGATTTTTCGACAAATCAGTACCAGTATCCAGCGCCACCGACACGTGTGCAGCATGGAAACTTGGGCTGTCGTTGATACCATCGCCAATCATCAAAACTGTATCGCCATGCTGAACGGCGTTTTGAATGGTGGTAACTTTATCTTCGGGTAAACAACCAGCCACCCGATCACGGATATCGAGTTGGTCGGCAACTTGCGTGACAGCCACGGATGCGTCGCCAGTCAGCATGGTGAGTTTAATCTGTTGTTGTTGGAGCTGTTGTACCGCGGTTTTGGCTTCCGGCCGAATAGCATCGGCCAATTGCACTTGGGCGGCCACCTGACCGTTCATCGCCAGCATCACATGAAAACCGGCCTGTAGTGGATGCCCAGTAAGTCGACTATTGCCAAGCGCTATATGTAGCGTCGCTGTGTGCTCGCTAAGGCCCTCAGTTGTGTTGCCATCGTTCACTGCCATATCGACCGTAGGCCGCCAGCACGCGTTGGCAGTAATACCCGCCCCAGGGACCACAGTGATATCCATCAATTCGAGCTGTGCAACCTTAGAGTTGTGCGCGATATAGGGGGCAAACGCTTTGGCAATAGGATGCTCAGACCATTGCTCGAGTTTAGCCATCAACGCCAGATAGTCATCGGCTTGCCATGTTGCGATGACGTTGCGAAGTGCAGGTGATGATATAGATGACAGTAACGCATTCGGCGGCGCGATATGCGTTTTCACGATAGAGAAACGCCCTGCAGTGAGGGTGCCAGTTTTATCTAAAAACACATGATTGAGCTTGGGCAAAAACTCCAGCACCTGCTGATTTTTAATCAAAATACCGCGACGATTTAACCGCGCCAGGGTGCAGGTGATCGCCGTTGGCGTGGCTAAGCTTAAGGCGCAAGGGCAGGTGGCGACCAGCACCGACAGAGTCACCCAGAAGGCCCGATCCGCATCAATCCAGAAGTACCAGACAATAAAAGTCCCAGTGGCAACGACCAGTAACCGCTCAATGAAAAATCGCGCAATACGGTCGGTTTTTTCTAAAATTTTGGGTTTTTGATGCAGGGTTTCTTGTTGTAAAACAATAATTTGACCAAGTCGAGAACTTGATAAACTGGTGGTGACTTCAACCAACAACACACCATCATGATTGACACTGCCAGCCAAAACCGTATCACCCTTGGTTTTAAGGATGGCGCGATATTCGCCGGTTAACATGGATTCATCGGCGCTGCTATCGCCTTCCACAATCACGCCATCGGCTGGAAAGGTTTCGCCAGGTAACACTTGAATAATGCTACCTGCAGTTAACAAACGGGCGGCGATCGGTGTTAAGTTGCCATCTTGCCAAATTCGTGCCGTGACCGGCATGATTTTTAACAGATTACTGGTGGCATCACGCGCTTGTTTGCGGGCACGAAACTCGAAAAATTTGCCCAGCTGCAATAAGAAAGTAAACATGCACACCGATTCAAAATACACTTCGCCGGTATCAAACAAGGTGGCATAACAGGATGCCAAAAAGGTGTAATACAGCGCAAGAGTAATGGGTACATCCATATTGAGCGCTCGAGCCTTGATAGATCGCTGCGCGCTGCTGGTAAAGGGGTGGGCGGCAAAAAAGACTACGGGTAACGTGAGTAATAAGCTGATCCAGCGTAAATACCCTTCATACTGCTGTTCAATGCCGGTGTATTCACCAAAGTACAAGCCAAAGGCCAGCATCATCACCTGCATGGACATAATGCCCGACACCGCCAGCCGTTTCAGATACCCCTGCATCTCTTCAGTGAATTGCTTTTCTTCTTGATCGGCCATAAATGGCGTGGCCTGATAACCCAGTGCGTTGATTTGTTGAATGATTTCACTCAGCGGTTTTTGTTCTGGCTGCCATATCAGCTGACAGCGCGCGGTACTTGAATTCACAGACACCGCTTGGATAGCCGCATCTTGCTGTAACTGGCGTTCAATAAGCCATGCGCAAGCCGCACAGCTCATACCGCTAATGGACAATTCAATCTGCTGACCACGGCTACAGGGCTGACTGATATCCGCCAGTACCGAGGGCTCATCAAAATTTTTCAGTTGTTGTTGCAAACTGGCCGGCACTAGTTCTGCTTTTTGCGCCGGCGCAGTCCGAAAACGATAATAATCGGCTAAACCTTGCGCTAGGATGGTTTCGGCAACCGCTTGGCAACCCGGGCAGCAACAATGCTGTGGCTGATTGTCATAGTTAACCAAAAAATTCGTACCCTCAGGTACGGGTTCGTGGCAATGAAAACAGGACATCACGGCAGACACAGTATTTCCTCGAGCGCGCAGGCGAGTGGTTAATAACCGAGTTTGATGGCTTGCGATTGGGGCAGGGTGAAGGTAGCGCGAAGTTTCCACTGTTCAGTGCTATCGGTCACCACCAAGTTCCATTTGCCATCTAATAGGGTTGGCAATTGGGCAATATACAAATCGGCACCACTGCGTTCTGCCTGAATCGTAAAATCTTTGGCGGCCATGGTGTTGTGCATAAACCGCAGCTCAATACGATCGCCTAGGGCTTGGTTATTTTCAATCCGCACAATAGATTTGTCGGCGGCGATTAAAATGCTGCCATTGAGGTTACGTAATGCCGCCTCGCGGTATTTGGCGAGGTTCATATTGATGGCTTTACCCTCAGAGTAATAGTCATCAATCACTAAATCGGGCCGTTCTTGATTCATGATGTAAATCGAATGGCCGGCTTTTAGAAAGGTAAAAATTGGGATCCCGATCAGAACCCAAGGCCAAAATTGTTTATACCAAGCGCGTGTTTGCATCAGATCTCTCACAGTTAAAAAAAGGCCCCGCGTGGGGGCCTTTGATAACACAACTGTTATTTTGTGCCAGTTTTATTCGACAAGCTGTAGACGTATGCGGTAATCACATGGATTTTGTCTTCGCCTAAGGTGTCTTTAAAGGCTGGCATGACGCCATTGCGGCCTTTTTCCAGCGTCTCTTTCACCGAACCCGCCGAACCACCGTACAACCAAATGTTGTCCGTTAAGTTAGGTGCGCCAAACGGTAAATTGTGCGCTAAGCTGCCTTTACCATCAGCGCCGTGACAGGCCGCACACAAAGCAAACTTGGTTTTACCTGCGGCAGCATCTTTGTCATTCACTTTACGGCCAGACAAGCTCAGCACGTACGCCGTCATCTCTTTAATGCCTTGGTCGCCCAGCGCGTCCTTCCATGCTGGCATGGCGGCTTTGCGGCCATGTAACAAGGTTTCTTTGATCTTGTCGACGGTGCCGCCATACAACCAATCGTTATCTGTCAAGTTCGGGAAGCCGCGTTGACCACGAGCATCAGAGCCATGACATTGCGAGCAGTTTTGCAGGAACAAACGCTGGCCAACGTTAAGCGCATCAGGATCGTTTTGCAGTTCTTCTACAGAACGGCTGGTGTATTTAGCAAACTCTTTGCCGTATGTTTCATTGGCAGCCGCGATTTCACGATCCAAGTTAGATGGTGTTCCCGCTTGGGCGTTACGTTCAACAGCGGCTTTTGATTCCGCCAGTGATTTAATACCTTGGTTCGAACTGGTCCAGTTTTGAAAACCTTGCCAATTGCCTAAGCCTGGGTACATGGCAAAATAGTACACTGACCATGCCAGAGTGGCGTAGAACATTATCGTCCACCACTTCGGCAGCGGGTTGTTGATTTCAGAAATACCATCAAATTCATGACCGGTCGTTTCACCTTCATCAACGCCGACGTGGTTCTTTAAATTCCATGTCAGGATAACAAGGCAAAACACCAGACATGCTATCGTTAAAACAATGATCCAAGCACTCCAAAAGCTACTCATGATCGTTCTCCTGTTGTTGTTTTTGTGGTGCTTTTGTCTCGTCAGAGAAAATCAAGTTTGCGGCTTGATCAAAGTCTTTGCGGCGTTTGAGCAGGAATACCCAAACGCACAGTGCAACAAAAGCGACCAGTATAATCACGGTGTAAATGCTATGTATGGTTGCGTAGTCCATGGCTATTACTTCAACGCGGTGCCAAGTGATTGCAGGTAAGCAATCAGGGCTTGCATTTCGGTTTTGCCTTTTACTGCGGCTTCAGCACCAGCGATGTCTTCATTGGTGTAAGGCACGCCGAAGGTACGGAATGTTTCCATCTTCTTCGCCGTTAACTTGCCATCCAATACATTGGTGTCTAACCATGGGTATGCCGGCATGTTGGACTGTGGCACCACAGAGCGTGGATCCATCAAATGCGCATAATGCCAATCATCACTGTAACGACCACCCACGCGGGCCAAATCTGGACCTGTCCGCTTTGAACCCCATAAAAATGGGTGTTCCCACACACTTTCACCAGCAACAGAATAATGACCATAACGTTCCACTTCGTGGCGGAATGGCCGGATCATTTGGCTATGACAGTTGGTACAACCTTCACGGATGAAGATGTCACGGCCTTCTAACTGCAGCGCTGTATAGGGCTTCAAACCATCTACAGGCTCCGTTGTTTCTTTTAAAAACATCAGGGGTGTAATTTCGACTAAGGTACCAAAACTAATGGCAACCACGGTTAAAATACCCATCCAGCCGATATTTTTCTCTAACTTCTCATGGTAATTCTTAGACACGATAAACTCCTTAGGCAGCGTCGGCGACTGGGGTTAAAACGCCTTGTTTTGCACGCACAGTTTTGATGACGTTATACGCCATGACCAACATACCTGCGATAACAAAACAACCACCGATGAAGCGCATTAAGTAGAACGGGTAGGACGCTTCTAAGCTTTGTACAAAGCTGTAAGTTAAAGTGCCGTCCGCGTTTACTGCACGCCACATCATGCCTTGAGTAATACCACTGATCCACATGGCGACGATATAGAGCACCACACCGGTGGTATGTAACCAGAAGTGAGTGTTAATCAGTTTAATGCTGTACATGCGGCCATGGCCGAATACGGCTGGAATTAGATGGTACAGCGCACCGATAGACACCATCGCGACCCAACCTAAGGCGCCAGAGTGAACGTGGCCGACGGTCCAGTCGGTATAGTGCGAAAGCGCGTTGACCGCTTTAATCGCCATCATTGGGCCTTCGAAGGTCGACATGCCATAGAAGGATAACGAAACGATTAAGAAACGTAATATAGGGTCAGTTTTCAGCTTATGCCATGCACCAGATAAGGTCATGATACCGTTGATCATGCCACCCCAACTTGGAACGAACAGAATCACTGACATCACCATACCGACGTTTTGAGTCCAATCTGGCAGTGCGGTGTAGTGCAAGTGGTGAGAACCTGCCCAAATATACAGCGCAATCAAAGCCCAGAAGTGAACCACAGATAAACGATAGGAGTAAACTGGTCGACCTGCTTGTTTCGGCACGAAATAGTACATCATACCCAAGAAACCTGCGGTTAATAGGAAACCTACAGCATTGTGACCATACCACCATTGCACCATCGCATCGACAGCGCCGGCATAGATGGAATATGACTTAGTAAATGATACTGGGATCACCATGCTGTTGACGATGTGCAGTGCCGCGACTGTGATAATAAAACCACCATAGAACCAGTTGGCAACATAAATGTGGCTGGTTTTGCGCTTGATGATGGTGCCGAAGAATACGATGGCATAGGACACCCACACGATGGCAATCAACAGATCGATAGGCCACTCGAGTTCAGCATATTCTTTACTCTGGCTGATCCCCTGCGGTAGGGTGATAGCGGCAGCAATAATCACAACCTGCCACCCGATAAAGGTGAACATGGCTAATTTTTCCGCAAACAAACGAACTTGACAGGTACGCTGTACCACATAGTAAGACGTTGCGAACAGAGCGCTGGTACCAAATGCGAAAATGACCGCGTTGGTGTGGAGTGGACGAAGGCGGCTATAGGTTAACCACGCTGTATCAAAGTTCAAAGCCGGCCAATACAATTGTGCCGCAATGAATACACCCAGTCCCATGCCGACAATACCCCATAGTACGGTAGTGAGGGCAAAGAGGCGGACTATGGTGTAGTTGTAATCAACATTTAACGATTTGGTCTGGCTCATGTTGAGTTCCGCTGCAGTTTTGCTAGTTAAAAAAACACCTGGTAGGTGACCCTTCTTATTATGACCAGTAGTTTAGCAGGTTTTGTTACATCAACCTTGTTTTCCCTATTGATCTTTGGGCGCGATGATACGAGTTTTACCCCTAAAAAGATAGGTAAAAACGGCGGTTTTATGATGTAGAACAATGTTGCTGATGGAAAATTGCACAATACAACAACTGCATAGCGGTGCTGTCATTGTTGCGATACAAAAATTCAACAGCACAGTTTGCATAGGCCGGTGCTGTGCTATCTCAGCACGATTTTGACGGCTTAAATATGCCGCTACTTGGTTAATATGTGCAGAGCTCGATACAGAGCTACCGAAAACCTAGCTGCGTGATATGATGCCAGGATGATGTCGTGCAGGTCGGTGACGGCTTTTTGGGAACATAGGGTGGCAAGTACCAATATGCAAGTACCAATATGCAAGTACCAATATGTTTGTGGGTCTTGACGCCAAGATTTGTTCACAGATGATGAGGATGGCTGTGATGACATTAAATGCCGGTATCGTGCGTAACACATTTAGTGCCCTTCGACATATGTTGTGGCTCTGTGTGTGTGTGAGTGGACTCCTGCTAGGATGTCAAAAACAGGATGGGACTGCTGATGCCGTGATCGAACATCGTCAGCAAGGCGTCATCCTGCGCTACGCGCCCGCTCCGTTACGAGCCGAGCGGTTACTGAGCGTAAATGTGGACCTGCGTCAACTCCAACCGTTACCAGAGCGTTCTGTGCAGCATGTGAAAGGTGTGCTGCGTGGTATTAACTTTGATATGGGCGTGATGCCGTTGGTATTTCAGCCGGATGGTGCGATGTGGCGCAGCGAATTTATGCTAGGTGCTTGCACTGAGCCACAGATGCAATGGGAGTTACAGTTGGTCATCGTATTTGACGATGGGACCGAGCGTACTATTCAGGACCGCTTTGTCAGTCAGCGCTAATCACTTGCCGTAGATCGAGTCGACAGCTTTTCATATCTGCAGCAAGCGGTAAGTTGTCATCGGCGCTTGCAACCTCAGTCAGCTGCAAAAATGCGGTTTCTACGCAGACAAATTCTTGCCAATGCGCGTGCGTGACATCGCGCAGTTGCGCTGCTTTTATCATGCCGGGGTTCCACAGCACCGAACTATCGTGGCCATATTGTTGAATGTGGGTGGCGCCTTGTGCTGAAGTGTCTAGTCGAGCTGTGTCTTTGCTAGCAATTCGCAACGAGGCTGTGGTATTGAGATAGATCCGATCAATTTCACCGACAAAATGCAATTCATTCGATGCGTCCTGAGACATAAGATGTGATGCGCTTGCCGTTGAAAGACGCTGTGGAACAGGCAGCGTTTTATCAATAAATAGCCCGCCAAGCGGCGCTACCATGCAATGCTCAAGCGGCGGTGCACTTTGGTGATGAGTTTGGTCTGCGATCTGAGTTAGGTTTAACCCAGCTGTAATATGCTGCAAACTGAAATAACTGTGCAGCGCAGCTTGTTGCGGCAACACATCATGCGTATACAAACGTACACTGAGTTCTGTTGATAATTCAACCTCGAGATACAGTGTGACAGGAGCCTGCTGCCATGGCGGTGTGACGGTGCAGCTGAGTGTCACCGTGGTCTTAGCACTGGAGTGATCATCGGTTGCTGTCTCCATATTCTGATACTGCCACATGGCAGTGCGCACTAAACCATGGTTCGGTAGCGGCCTTGAGTGGTCTATCGCGGTGTTGTGTTGATCGGCCTTGTCGTTCGATGTTGCATTGATTAAGCGTGAGAAGCGAGTATCTAAGGCGCCAAACCATGGCCAGCAAATGGGAATACCGCCTCGGATCGCGTGCTGATTCTGCCATTGTGCGAGCGGGGACAACCACAAGCGTTCAGTGGTTGGGGTCGGTTGGTAACTCAGAACTTGCCCCCCGTATAAACTGACCACCGCTTGCGCGTTTTGGTGGCGCAGCACAATACAAGGTAAATCCGATAAATGGCGAAAACCCGTTTGAAAATGCACTGACATACAAAACCTTATCTTCTAAAAACAACAAACCCAGCTTACACCGATCTGGGGGATGCCGTCGATGCGCTGGGTTTTATTCAATGGGTTGATTTACGGATGGTGGATTGCCGGCAATCGCGTGATTGCGCGGTGCCATCAAACTTTACAGCTGTTACTGATGGAATTTCATCAATTCAACCGTATTGTCCAGCATCCGGTTACTAAAGCCCCATTCGTTATCGTACCAGGCCATCACTTTCACCAAACGACCGTTAACGCGCGTTTCAGTCGCATCAAAAATGGAAGACTTAGGATTGTGATTAAAATCAACCGACACCAAGGGTAAATCATTGACGGCTAACACATCCCGTAGGCCCGCTTGTTGGCTGGCTTGGCGGATAATGTCATTGACCTCATCTACGCTGGTGTTACGCCCTGCAATAAAGGTTAAATCAACCAGCGACACATTGAGCGTTGGTACACGAACAGCCAAACCATCAAATTTTCCAGCCAGTTCAGGCACCACGAGACCCACGGCCGCAGCGGCACCGGTTTTGGTCGGAATCATTGACATGGCAGCTGCGCGAGCGCGTCGTACATCGGTGTGATACACGTCAGAGAGCCGCTGATCGTTGGTGTAAGCATGAATGGTCGTCATCAAGCCAGATTCGATCCCCAATACATCGTTGAGTGGCTTGGCAATAGGGGATAAGCAGTTGGTGGTGCAAGATGCGTTGGAAATAATAGTCATCTCTTTGGTGATGACATCATGGTTCACACCATACACCACGGTGGCATCCACATCTTTAGCGGGGGCAGAGATAATGACTTTTTTCGCACCAGCCGCCAAATGTGCGCCGGCGGTTTTACGATCAGTGAATAAACCGGTACATTCCAGCACAACATCCACATTCAGTGCTTGCCATGGCAAGTCAGCAGGGTTTCGTACACTGAGCGTTTTAATTTCATCTGCATTGACATAAATGGCGTTGGCGTCGTGGCTGACAGTGGCACTAAAAATACCATGTGCCGTATCATATTTGAGCAAATGGGCATTAATAGCGGCATCACCTAAGTCATTGATGGCGACAATTTTAATGTCGTACTGTTTTTCGCTTTCGTAAAGTGCACGTAACACATTACGTCCGATACGACCAAATCCATTGATAGCAACCCGAATAGTCATGATTTACCCCATTTGAAGCCAAAAACCTGCGATTTATGTAGTAAAATTACATGTTTTTTGCCGATTTACAAGCCAAATTTTGTTATGCAATCGTATTTATGTAATTTTATGACAATATGCGCTATTAAAGTGCCCGCGTCAAAAAAAGTCGTCGTATACTGCTTGCCACTGTCATGTCGACGTCTTGAAGCTGCCATAGTATAGCCAGAGTATAGCCAACAAAAATCAGTGCTATTGACCTCTATAGCCAACGACAAAAATCGCTATCTAGCGCACTGCATGGTTGCCAAAGACGCTGCTTAATACGCGGCTTATTCCGCTGCTTAGGAGCTTTATTATGGATAAACAATTACTTGCCGAGTTGGTTGCTTACCACGGTATCGAAACTTCATTTCAAGACGCCTGGGGCAATGCCACCGAAATTTCCGAGCATAATCAGCAGCGGCTGTTAGCTGCGATGGGGTATCCCATCGACGATGCGGCGGATTGTCGCCGACTGTTAGAGGCACTGCAGCAGACTCATTTTGCCCAGCCGCTGGACCCAGTGTCAGTGCAAACACAGGCCGATAGTTACCAATTGACCGTGCGCTTACCCTTATCTGAGGTAAATCATCCTTGGCGTGTCACCATTGTGACAGAGCAAGGGCAAACGCATCATGTTGATCTAACCCCTGTCGATGGCGAACTTTGTCAAATTCAACTGGTCGATGGCATTGAGTATCAAGCTTACCAACATAGTTTTACGGCCCAGTTACCCCTGGGTTACCATCAATTGTCGCTCTCAAGTGATGAGTCGACATTATCCAGCGAAGAGCTGCCATCGCAGCGTCTTATCATTACCCCAGCACGTTGTTTCCAGCCGGCCCAATTTGATGCACAAAAACAATGGGGCGTTTCCATTCAACTCTATGCGCTGCGATCGAAGCAAAATTGGGGAATTGGTGATTTTCGCGATTTGGCGCAGTTGGTAAAATTTTTAGGGCAAAACGGTGCTGATTTTGTCGGGCTAAACCCCATCCATGCGCTTTATCCAGCCATGCCTGAATCGGCCAGCCCGTATAGCCCATCCTCGCGGCGCTGGTTAAACGTTATTTATATTTGCCCCGATTTAATGCCAGGTGCTGCCGACTGTGCCGCCTATCAGCAGTGGTTACAACTTGAACAAACACAAGCGCAGCTGTCACAAGCGCGTCAACATCATCTGGTACAGTACAGCAGCGTGATGCAGTTAAAATTGCATGCGATGCAGTTATTGTTTCAATGGTTTGAGCAGCAAAATGCGCATCCGTTACACGCTGAATTTGCTCAGTTCATGCTGGACGGGGGGGAAAGTTTGCAGCAGTTAGCGCTGTATGATGCGCTGCATCAAATGCTTATCCAGCAGGATCCGCATGCGTGGGGCTGGCCGAACTGGCCGGAGCAATACCGTGATCTGCAAAGCCCTGAGGTGCAAGCGTTTGCCCAGCAACATGGTGCTGCGCTACGATTCTTCTGTTATCTTCAGTTTATTGCGCAGCTGCAGTTGGCCAAGGTACAAAACGATGCCAAACAACATGGCATGTTGCTAGGGTTATATCGCGATCTGGCGGTTGGTGTCAGCGAGGCATCCACCGAGATTTGGGCAAACCCAGAATTGTACTGCCGTGATGCCAGTGTCGGTGCGCCGCCGGATATCTTGGGGCCCAAGGGACAGAACTGGGGCTTACCGCCGATGCATCCTTATGAGCTGTTCCAACAAGGCTACCAACCGCTGATTGACTTGTTCCGGGCCAATATGCAGCATTCTGGTGCGCTACGCATCGACCATGTGATGGCACTACTTCGGTTGTGGTGGGTACCCAAAGGCGCAGCGACCGCAGGTGACGGCGCTTATGTGTACTATCCGATTATGGATTTACTCGGTATTTTGGCGCTGGAGAGTCAGCGGCATCAAGCGGTAATCATTGGTGAAGATTTAGGCACAGTACCGGATGGCATTTTTGAATTACTGCAGCAGCATGGCATGTACTCGTACCGTGTGTTTTTCTTTGAACAAGCCGAGGATGGTGGTTTCATTTCAACGGCACATTACCCAGTTCAAGCGATGTCGACACTAACCACCCATGATCTGCCCACATTAATTGGTTATTGGCATTGTTCAGATCTTAAATTAGGCCGCGAACTAGGGTTGTACAATGACGAGATTTTGCCAAGGTTGATGCATGATCGGCATCAGGCCAAACAGCAAATCTTAAATTCGATGCACGGCCATCATATTTTGCCAGCTGATTATCCACGCGATGTCACGCATTTGGCCATGGACAGAACATTGAACTATGCGATGCAGCAACATTTAGCCAAGGGCAGTTCACAATTACTGTGCTTGCAATTGGAAGACTGGTTGGAAATGACAGATCCGGTCAATATTCCAGGCACCAGCGATGAATACCCGAATTGGCGCCGCAAATTAACTGTGGATTTGGAAGATATACAACAAAACCCCGATATTCAGGCACATTTGGCATTATTAACGCACAATCGTCGGCATGCCCGTTATAACTAGCCACGTGCAAGGGAAACAAAGGTTCGTAGCGTTTTTGTCGAGATAAAACCACCAACGAGGATCGCGGCCACTATGTGAGGCGCATCTTCGATGGTGGCTTGCAGTGAATTGCATCAATTTTCTTTTATGTTCACCAATGTTCCGTACAGTACAGATAGATCGCACTTTGACCAGATGGATGTAGCAATGACGCATGTGATGGATGATAAACCGCTCGACCCGTCAAACGATTCGCAACCGGATACTACCTTGACTGATTCACATGACACATCGACTGTGTCCGTTTTGCATACAGCGTTATCGCATGTGCGCTGTGCCGAGCCATTTTCATACCTCGGCTGGCAAAAGCAACCTAAAGGTTGGCGTATTGTGTTGTGGAGCCCGCATCGAGTACCACTTGCCGCGCATAGTAAGAAAACCGGCGCTATGTTGGGCGAATTTACCGCGTTCACCGACGCGCCAGGGTTGTATCAGCTCAACTTGCCTCGCAAGCGTAAAACCGAACTCTATACGGTGGTTTGGCAACTTAATGGCGAGCAGATCGCTGAACATTCCGCTGAGTATGTCGCAACGCACTGCACGGTCGATCCTTACCAGCTGCAAGAGATGGCTTACCATGCGGTGCATTTTGTTGCGATGCGACCACAAAATTTATACCGACAATTGGGCGCGCACATGCTCGATCTGTCAATCGATGGCCAAGCATTGAGAGTGACACGCTTTGCTGTGTATGCGCCAAATGCCAGTGCCGTGAGTTTAATTGGCGATTTCAACCAATGGGATGGACGCTGTCATCCGATGCAGCGCACGCAGTGCGGCCATTGGGTGCTCTGTGTGCCAGACCTCGCCGAAGGCGCACGTTATAAATTCGAAATTAAAGACCTGCATGGCCACGTGTTACCCCACAAAGCGGATCCGATGGCGTTTGCGGCAGAACAGTACCCATCGCATGCGAGCCTGGTGCAAGCGCCCTCCAGTTATCGATGGCAAGATAGCGCATGGCAGCAACGCGAATTCTCACCTTACCAAGCGCCAATGAGCATTTATGAGCTTCATCTTGGCTCATGGCAAACCCATGCCGATGGGCAGCCGCTGAATTATCTCGAACTGGCCGATCGTTTGATCCCCTACATTCAAGACATGGGATTTACCCATATTGAGTTACTGCCGGTGATGGAACACCCATATTCAGGTTCATGGGGTTATCAGCCACTGGGTATGTTTGCCGTCACCTCACGCTTTGGTACGCCTGATATGTTTCGGGCCTTTGTTGACCGTTGTCACCAAGCCCATATTGGCGTGATTTTAGATTGGGTACCGGCGCATTTCCCTGAAGATGGGCACGGTCTTGCCAAATTTGATGGCTCAAGTTTGTATGAATATGCCGATCCACGTCGTGGTTGGCACCCAGATTGGAATTCATGTATTTACGATTTTGGCAAAGATTATGTTCGACAATTTTTGGTGGCGAGCGCTTTATATTGGCTAGAGCATTTTCACATCGATGGCCTGCGCGTCGATGCGGTGGCGTCGATGTTGTATTTGGATTATTCGCGTCGGGCAGGTGAATGGATCCCTAATATTGATGGTGGCAATCATAACTATGAGGCCATTAGCTTATGCCGCTGGTTAAATAGCGAAGTTCGCAGTCATTTCCCTAACGCCTTGGTGATAGCTGAGGAATCCACCAGTTTTGCCGGTGTCAGCCGCCCAGTGAGTGAGGGCGGTTTGGGTTTCCATTTCAAATGGAACATGGGGTGGATGAATGATTCGCTGCGTTATATCAGCAAGGATCCTGCTTATCGGCAATATCATCACAATGATATTACTTTCAGCATGGTCTATGCCTATGACGAGCACTTTATTTTGCCACTGTCACATGATGAAGTGGTGCATGGTAAAGGCAGCATTTTACATAAGATGCCGGGTGATGAATGGCAGCAGGCCGCATCCATGCGCGCTTACATTGCGTTTATGTTTGCCCATCCTGGCAAGAAACTGAATTTTATGGGTAATGAATTTGCGCAAGGGGATGAATGGAATCACAATATAGGTTTGCCGTGGCATCTGCTGGAGTATGATAAACATCGAGGCATGCAGCAACTCTATCGGGATTTGAATCATACCTATCGCCGTTGCCACGCGCTTTACCGCTGGGATCACGACCATCGGGGGTTTCGCTGGATCGATTATCAAGACGCATTGCACAGTACATTGGCGTTTAGTCGCCATGCGGAGGATGGGGATGTGTTATACGTTGTGTGTAATTTTACCCCAGTACCGCGGCCTGGTTATCGATTACCTGTGGCTCATGCAGGGCATTATCAGGTGATTTTAAATACCGATAGTCGGTTTTATTGGGGCAGTGATTGGGATCTCGGCAGTGATTTTCATACGCAACCCACACTATTTCAGCAGTCGGAACATTTGCAATTGGATTTACCACCCTTGGCAACATTGTTTATTCGGTGGGTACCCTAGGAATATTCAGTGCTTCTGCGTGATTCTCAAGGCAAGTTTCGATGGTGAAATAATCTGATATACAACGTAAGGCGCGCGGCAACTTGCGCGCCATAATGCGGTTCAGTGACACTGATAAAACCTGGAAATGGTAGACGAGTGACACTGAGTCTGTAGCGCGGTACCGAGCATACTTTAGTGATATATCAGCACCGAGATACTACACCGACTTCGTTGTGGAATCGTTCTAGGTATAGGGAGTTTGGTCAAGAGAGCCTGGTTAAAGGCGTCTGGTCAAAGGAGCCGCATGCAAGATCCAACTTTATTTACTGAGTCTTTAGAGACATCGTTACCACAGTCAGCGTCAACAGCAACGCAGGCAATCTCTCGGGTGTCCACTACAGATGTGGTGAGTGGTAAAAAGAGTTCGTTAAGTCTAACGACGGGTTTTGCTTACCCGCTTGGCGCAACACGGCTTACGCAGGTTGATCAGTCGTGGAACTTTGCCGTGGTCGCGCCAGACGCGCTGCAGCTCTGGTTATGCATCTTTTGTGCGGATACCGAAGAGCTGATCCACAAAGTGGCATTTCTGGCGCAAACAGGCCCAGTTTGGCATATGCAGGTCACAGGACTAGCCGATGGCAGCCTCTATGGCTTCATGGTTGACGACGACAGTATGCAGCACGGCATTAATTCCGATCGCTTACTGATTGATCCTTATGCGAAAAAACTCAATCGCGCCGCTGTGTTTAATGAGCGTTTATACCAAAGTAAAAGTCATTTCATGGTGCCTAAAGCCGTACTTTGTGATCTAAGCTTCGATTGGCAGGGCAGCCAAAAGCCGAAGATTGCCGCTATCGATACTGTGATTTATGAAGCGCATGTCAAAGGGTTAACTAAGTTGCATCCTGCGGTTCCTGCGGAATTACGCGGGACTTATCTCGGCATGGCGCATCCTGCGATCGTGCAGCATATCAAGCAGTTAGGCATCACCACTGTACAATTATTACCTGTAACGGCTTTTATGGCTGAACCGCGACTGGAGCAGCTGAAACTCACCAATTATTGGGGCTATAATCCGATTGCGTTTATGGCGCCTGAACCGCGTTATCAGTATGAAGATGCGGTGACTGAATTAAAAACACTGGTTCGAACTTATCATCAAGCCGGTATCGAAGTTATTATGGATGTGGTGTTCAATCACACCGCAGAAGCCGATCGATATGTATTAAGTTGGCGCGGCTTGGCTGATCGTCAGTATTACTGGCGCGACGACCAAACCCATGCATATTGCAACTATACTGGCTGTGGGAACAGCGTGGATGTAAGTCAGCCCATCACTCGGCAACTGGTGCTGGATGCCATGCGTTATTGGTTAACCGAATATCACATCGACGGATTTCGCTTCGATTTGGCCGTGACGCTTGCCCGTGAGCAGCATCAATTTCAACCGCATGCGTTGTTTTTACAAGTCTGTGCGCAGGATCCAATCATCAGTCAAGCCAAATTAATTGCCGAGCCTTGGGATATTGGCCCTTACGGTTATCAATTGGGGCAATTTCCAGCGCCATGGTCTGAACTCAATGATCAATATCGCGATACGGTTCGAAGTTTTTGGAAAAGCGATCCGCACACCATCGCCAATTTTGCCACACGATTGGCCGGTTCTCGTGATGTCTTCTCGAAGCATCACCGTTCAGCCGCCGCGTCGGTTAATTACCTGACGTATCATGATGGGTTTAATTTGCATGACCTCGTCTGTTATCTGCATAAACACAATTGGCTCAATGCGGAACAAAATCGAGATGGGCACGATCATAATTTAAGTGTGAATTATGGTGTGGAGGGCCCTAGTGCAGAGTTATCGGTCATCAAGAAGCGCTATCAACATAAGCGTAACTTAGTCGCGACCTTATGTATCAGCCAAGGCATCATGCATTGGCTGGCAGGTGATGAACTTAGTCATAGTCAGCAAGGCAACAACAATGCCTATTGTCAGGATAATGCGATCACCTGGATCAATTGGCAACTTGATTACCATCAAGAACAATTTTTGCGTTTTGTGCAATATATGCTGCAACTGCGTCAGCGCTTGCCGCTGTGTGGTCGTTTACTATTACAAGATGATAAATATCAAAGACATGGCGATAGGGCTAGTTTGTATTGGTATCGTTCTGATGGCAGCGTGAAACAAGTCCACGATTGGCATGATCCACAATTACATAGTTTGAGCTTTGTCATTCAGCCATCGAACCAGCGCCAAGCGATGTTGGTTCTGATCCACGCCGGCGGTAGCGAGCAGCATTTTGTGTTACCTCCGTTGCAATGGTATCGCATTGTGGATACGTCGCGGGCGGATGGTGCTATTGATGATAGCGGTTTTACTGCGTTGACGTATATGCAAGCGCCACAGTCCATGTCGATATGGATAGGGCAAATGCTTGATGAAACAGCGCAAACCACACAAAAAGCATGAAAACAAACAAGCGAATTACTCTCGTTTTTGTTATAATGCCGCGCATTTTGCGGTGAGGCATATCTGAGGAAGGTGTGATGTCTGAGTTCACGTCGAAGTGCGATATCGGTTTTATTGGAGCCGGTGTCATGGGGAAAAATCTGATACTTAATTTGGCGGATCATGGTTACAAAGTTGCGGCTTTTGATCTAGACCCGAAAAAACTCGAGGCGGTGGTGCAACAAGACCTCCACGAAAACGGGGGACGCCAAGGTCGTGTTGTTGCCTGTACCTCCTTCACTGAACTGCTCGCCAAACTCGCTTCGCCCCATCTGTTAGTCCTCTCTGTTCCCGCCGGTAAACCTGTTGATGATGTCTGTGCCAAGTTAATTGATGCTGGAATTGCCCCTGATGGCATTGTGGTCGATACCGGTAATTCGTTATGGACGGATACGGTGCGCCGTGAAAAACATTACGAAGGTAAATTCATATTTTTTAGCACCGCAGTGTCCGGTGGTGAAGTCGGCGCGCGCTTTGGGCCATCGTTGATGCCAAGTGGTGACCCTTATGCGTGGACGCGGATTGAACCCATGTGGCGCGCGATCGCCGCCAAGGTTGATCCTGCGACGGGGCGGGCGATTGAACGGTTTGAACCCGGTAATCCCGTAACCCATGGTGAGCCATGTACCACCTATATTGGACCTGGTGGTTCAGGTCATTATGTGAAAATGGTACACAATGGCATTGAATATGCCGATATGCAGCTGATCTGTGAAGTTTACCAAGTGATGCGTGACGGCTTGGGCATGAGCGCACAGCAGATCGCACAGGTGTTTCAGCGTTGGAATCAAGGTCCACTTCATAGCTATCTTATTGAGATTTCGGCAGAGGTTCTTGCCACCAAAGATAGTGATACCGGTTTGCCACTGGTCGATATCATTGTCGATAAAGCCGGTCAAAAAGGCACCGGTCTTTGGACGGCGGTCAGTGCGCTTGAGGTGGGCTGTCCGGCGCCGACCATTGCTGAAGCGGTGTTTGCGCGTTCCATTTCAACCCTGAAAGAGCAGCGCATTCAAGCATCAACCTTGCTCAAAGGACCGGTGATCGACAAGCCCGATGATGCGCAGCGGGATGTGATTATTCAGCAGCTACATGATGCGTTGTATTGCGCGAAAATCTGTGTCTATGCACAGGGTTTTGATTTGATGAAGACGGCTGCGGCAGAACATGGCTGGGTATTAAATTTTGCCGAAATCGCGAAAATTTGGCGGGCTGGCTGTATTATTCGGGCCGTATTTCTGCAGTCGATCACCCAAGCTTATGAGCGTGATGAACAACTCGCCAATTTATTGGTCGATCCATTTTTTGCCAAGCAAATCGCGCAATACCAACAAAATTGGCGTCGCGCCGTTGCCGATGCAACCTTGCAGGGGATCCCTGTGCCAGCCTTAAGTTCGGCTTTAAGTTACTACGATGCCTACAGAACGGCCGTTTTGCCGGCCAATCTGTTGCAAGGGCAGCGTGATTATTTCGGTGCCCATACCTTTGAGCGTACCGATCAGACAAAAGGTAAAACCTTTCACGTTGACTGGCAACACCCAGAGCGTCCCATGCAACGGGTGAAATAACAGCGCTTGTTATAGCAGCTATGACCAAGCACAACGTCGGCGATGTGTCAAACATTGACGACGTTGTCTGGTATTTATCCCAGTGGCTAGCTTGAACACATATCACCTGCCCACTGAGGTCCCTGCGATGCCGCCATATACCTGTTTGCAGAGAGCTCCCTCTGGTGCCATAAACTGATAGTTATAGCTTTGCATGAACATTGCTCGATGGTTCTATCCATCAATTCACACGGGCTTTTTTTGCCGACGCATACATCTTTTTCGAGCGTTCAACGTAATCACTAAACATTGCGATAAATATCGCACTTGAACTTATTTTTTTGGTGTTTAGCGCGTCGCACTAGTGGTATACCGCGGTTGCTGTCACTATGCGAACCTGCTCAACACCTTGGGGAGTTGCAATGAATAAGCGACGTGATAATCAACATTGGCAGCGCGTACTAACCGCTGAACAATATGCTATAACTCGGCTGAAAGGTACGGAATATCCATTTTCAGGTGCCTTGTTGCATGAACATCGGGCTGGCAGTTACCATTGTGTTTGCTGTGGTGAATTGTTATTTCATGCCGATCATAAATTTGATGCAGGTTGTGGTTGGCCGTCGTTTTATGCGGCTGAACCTGCACAAGTGGCGGAGCAGCCGGATCACACCCATGGCATGATCCGAACTGAAATTTTATGTCAGCACTGTGATGCGCATTTAGGCCATGTGTTTGATGATGGACCTGCACCAACCGGGCTACGCTATTGTGTGAACTCGCTATCGATGGTTTTTAAGCCGAAAGGTTAAATATTTAATTGTACTAGACACTCATCTGGTTATCTTGTTAGCGGAAATCGCATGGAGAGCAGATGTGTAGACTTACACACCTGACCATCCATGCCCACGCGCTACCACGTTATTGGCTTGAACTTACCTTCACTGATAAGCTCAATGTTCTCTTCTGCCATGGTCTTAATTTTGGAGGTATCGATACGTTGCTGATCGAGATCCTTTAATATGGTTTGAAACTCAATCCGAGTGACGCCGGCATCCGCGGCTATTAATGCCCAGTGATAGGCGGCGTCAAAGCGACGTTGTTGATAATACAAGGTGGTTAAAGCGGTATAAATCTCGTAGTCAACTTTTGCCCCCGCAGGGTACAAGCTTAAGGCGTGTTGCAAAATCGCCATGGTTTTCTTAGGGTTACGTTTCATGTAGTAACTCGCAAGTGCGACTTGAAGCTCTGGCGCTTGCAGTTTGTTTTGTTTTTCCGCCAATAAAAAACGGTCCAAATGCGACTGACTACCGTGGTGTGACCAATGATAATACAGCAGTGGTGGGTATTCACTGCTGACGGTTTCATCCGCTAAACGTTTAATTTCATCCAAACTGGTCAAATAGCCTTTGACGCGGCTGGTGCGTTTTTCTTTTAACTTGATGTGTTCGATCCCCGAGGCCAACTCGATGCATTTGGAATAGCGTTCGAAATGGATGAGCAATTGATATTTATTTGGGTCTGACGGCATTTTCCGTTCGTGATAACGCGACAGAATGACATCACGTCGTTCCATGTTGCAGTGGGAATCTTCATTTAAATCATTACAAATTGCTGGGTTTTCTTGGCATACCTGCGCCACCGTAAGCTCTTTCTCACCACAACCGGCGAGCAAAAACACAAACCCAAAAGCACACCATAACTTCATAACATGTCTCGCTATAAGATTGGTCTTAAGCATACGCAAAAAACGACAAAATTTCCCGCTGTAATTGTTGTTGTAGGGTTACAAAATCAATTACAATTGCCACGCCTTGTGCAAGGCACTTACCTAATTATTCATTGACCCTATGATGTAAAAGGCAACAGCATGACCTTATCGCACGAAGAACAGTATCAACGCAGCTGGCAGGAACGCCAAGAATACGCTGAAAACATGCAGCCCATTATTGGCCGCTTGTACCGCAACAAAGGCATTGAAGTGGTGGTGTATGGTAAGCCACTGGTCAATGCGACAACCATTGATATTATCAAGGCGCACAAAACGGTCGAGCGTTTTGAACAACAAAAACTGCGGTTGCGCGAAAGTTTCCCAATTTTAGAAGCCATCAGCCGTATGGATTTGGCGCCAGGTCGTGTTGATATCGGTAAATTAGCTTTTGCCTACACCTATAAAAACGCTGCTGAAGGTCTGACCTTAGAGCAATATTTAGCACGCGAGTTGGCAGAGATCGTCAATCAACCAGACGGAATTAAACCAACTGACGTGGTGTTGTACGGTTTTGGTCGTATCGGTCGTTTATTAGCTCGTCTCATGTTAGAACGTTCTGGTCCAAGTACCAAACTGCGTTTACGAGCAGTGGTGGTTCGTGGTGGGCGTAAAGGCGATTTGGAAAAACGCGCGAGTTTACTACGTCGTGATTCAATCCATGGTCCATTTAACGGTAGTATCACGGTGGACGAAGAAAACGGCGGTATCAAAGCCAACGGTACTTTCATTAAAGTGATTTATGCCGACTCGCCAGATAAAGTCGACTATACCCAATATGGTATTCACGATGCCTTGGTGGTAGACAATACCGGTATTTGGAAAGACGACAAAGAATTAGCGATCCATTTCCAAGCCAAAGGCGCGGCGAAAGTATTATTAACTGCGCCAGCCAAAGGTGATGTGAAAAACGTGGTCTACGGTGTTAACCACGGCATGATCCAAGCGGAAGATCGTATTGTGTCGGCCGCTAGCTGTACCACCAATGCGATTACCCCGGTATTAAAAGCCCTCAATGATCGCTATGGTATTCGTAATGGCCATGTTGAGACGGTTCACTCCTATACCAACGATCAAAACTTGATTGATAACTATCACAAAGCCGAGCGTCGTGGCCGTGCTGCGCCACTGAACATGGTTATTACCTCGACGGGTGCCGCCAGTGCTGTGGCGAAGGCATTGCCAGAGCTGAAAGGGAAATTAACCGGTAATGCTATCCGTGTGCCGACCCCGAACGTGTCGATGGCCATTTTATCGTTGAATTTAAACGAAGCGACTGACCGTGATTCCTTGAATAGCTTCTTGCAAAAAGTTTCGTTATTTTCGGATTTGCAAGATCAAATTGATTTCACCTCATCCACCGAAATCGTATCCAGTGATTTAGTGGGTTCGCGCTACGCCGGTGTGGTGGATTCGCAAGCCACTATCGTGGATGGTGATCGCTGTGTGTTGTACGTATGGTATGACAACGAGTTTGGCTACAGCACGCAAGTCATTCGTGTTATGAACGAAATGGCCGGTATTAAATACCCAACATTACCTCGCTCATTATAGCCCTGCGCTGTCAAGTCTTGCCTTGATGAAGCATGGAAAAACGCCATAAGCTGTTGCTTATGGCGTTTTATTTTGGCCGCAACACCGGCCTGTACGTGCTACCTACGTCAGAATTATATTGCAAATCCATCACGTTTAGCGCTTGCAGGAATGCGACAACCAATGGTTAAGCGTCTATATCATGGCTTGTCAGGATGCAAGCATAGGCAGCTAAGGTGGATTATGGTACATTTGTGCTGCGGATTCATGTCTGTGCTGTTTTGTCGTAATGACGTGCGTATTTAATTCATCATCTCCACTAGGAACTCCGTTATGAAAATTACTTCTCAATTTGACGCCGGTAACATCGATGTGATTGCGGCGCATGATCCGAACAATATTCAACTTTCGATTCGGCAGGATCATCAATCGGAATTTTATCAGTGGTTCTATTTCCGCTTGCACACCACTGTGTTGCAACCGCATACCATCACTATTGTGAATGCGGGGCAATCGGCGTATCCAAAAGGTTGGGAAGGTTATAAAGCGGTTGCATCCTATGATCGCGAGCACTGGTTCCGTGTTGATACCGAGTATGATGGGCAACAACTAACGATTCGGCATTTCCCTGAGGCGGAATCGATTTATTTTGCCTATTTCGCACCATACAGTTACGAGCGCCACCAAGATCTAATTCATCAAGCACAAAACAGTGGTTGGGCACAGTTGCAGCATTTGGGTGAGACGCTTGACGGCCGTGATATGAGCATGCTGATTGTGGGGGAACCTGAAGCGCATAAGAAAAAAATATGGGTAATTGCACGTCAACATCCTGGTGAAACTATGGCCGAGTGGTTTGTTGAAGGATTGCTGGATCGCTTATTAGATGAAGACGATGGCGTGGCGCGAGAATTATTGCAAAAAGCAGTGTTTTATATTGTGCCAAATATGAACCCCGATGGTAGCGTCCGTGGCCATTTACGCACCAATGCGGCCGGTGTGAATTTGAACCGTGAGTGGGCAACACCGTCGATGGAACAAAGCCCGGAAGTCTTTTTGGTTCGGCAAAAAATGCTCGAGGTCGGTGTCGATATGTTTTTAGATATTCACGGTGATGAAAATCTGCCGTATAACTTCGTGGCTGGCTCGGAAGGTGTACCGTCGTATTCTGAAAAAATGGCGCGTTTAGAAAATATGTTCAAACAAGCGCTACTGGCGGTGACGCCAGAATTTCAAACAACCTATGGCTATGAATTGGATGCGCCAGGTCAAGCCAATTTAGCCATTGCCTCCCCTTGGGTGGCAGAGCAATTTAAGTGCTTGTCTTACACGGTTGAAATGCCTTTTAAAGATAACGCGAATTTACCTGATGACGATTATGGTTGGTCTGATGTGCGTTCCATGAAGTTTGGCCAAGATACACTGGTTGCGGTTCGTGCTGTGATTGATGCCCTATGATCCTAAGGTGTCGATGATCGAACCTACGTTCATCACGTAATCATGTCTAGACATAACGACTGAGTTGGATAAGAAGTATGGTTGTGTTAATGCGCTCTTGTTGACACAGCCGTCTTTAGCGAAGCAATGACTGTTTTATTGGCGGCAGCAATGATTACTATTCCCAGCTTTTCATTTGGTCGTTATGATGACATGTCTGGTGTGTGACATTTTTTATATGTCAATTTTAGTTTTGACGAGGTATGAGTGGCGATAGTTCAGTGCCCTTATTGTGGCAAAAATGTGTCAAGTAAAAGCGCCGAATGCCCACACTGTGGGGCGAACCTGGCGGCCATGTCAGAGCAAGATCTGCAACGATTAAACAGAGATCGCCGTCATGCCAAAGGGATGCGATTGCAAAACGAGGCCATGATGGCCATTGTGTTATTTTTATCCAGTTTTGTTTATTACTACTTCTGGCAACCAGAGGTGGATAGTTGGCAGATGATGATGACCTATGCCGTCATGGGGCTCGGTTTTATTTGGTACATCGTCACCAAGGCACGCATCGTCATGTTTAAACGTGGCTAGTAGGCTTAGTAGTCGTTTTAACAAAAGAGCATGGTTATGGATTTTCGGGCAATGGTTGCGGCGTTATCGCCAGCAACGTATCAAAAATTATTAGATGCAGTGGCAACCGGCCGTTGGGCTGATGGCGCCGAACTCAGTGCACAGCAACGCGAACAAACCATGCAATTAGTCATGGCGTATCAAGCGCACATCTTAAAATCGGACGAACCATTTACCATTGGCGCGGATGGTCAGATGGTCATTAAATCAAAAACAGAAATGAAAAAACAATTTTCCACGGAATCTATTGCAAGGTTTGGGCACGATGATCTTTAAACGCTGGTTTAAGCCAAAATGGCAACACGAAAATCCTGAAATTCGCCAACAAGTTATCGCAACATTATCGGCAGATGATGCCAGCCACAAAGAAATTTTACATGAATTAGCGTTCAACGATGCATCAGAAACTGTGCGTAAAGTAGCTTTACAACAGCTCAACGAATTTTCGCTATGGTGGCAAGCCAGTAAACATGAAGCCTCAGATCGTCTCCGGCAATTTGCTGAACAACAAGTCGTGCAAATGCTGGTGACCAACAAAGTCAGTGCAGCGCTAAAATCACAGTTTATTCAAGAGTGTTCTCGTACGGCAGTGTTGGAAAAAATTGCCGCGGTCGAGACAGATCCCCTAATACGATTACAACTTTGCGAGCGGTTGGATAAACCCGAGTTTTGGCAGCGTGCGTTACTCGACAGCGTATACAGTGCTGAGCAGCGCCAGTATTTCATTGGTAAAATTGCCGACGTTAAAGTGTTAGAGCGTTTGCAAAAACAAGCCACAGGGGCGATTGCCAGTGACATTGCCGTGTTTCTTGAGGCTCACAACGCGGCACAGGAGAAACCACTGCGGCTTCGCAAAGATGTGGTACTTTTGCTTGCCAAGCTCAATGCGCTGCGTGAACGCACTGACATAGCGGCCATTCAGCAGCAGTACTCAGAATTACAACAGCAATGGCATGCCTTAGCGTCCGATGTTGCATCGCTCGATGATGCGCAGGTCCACTTGGCTAAATATGCAAAAATAGTCGAACTTACCGATGCTTATCTTGCGCCACGAGTGGCGGAATTGTTGGCACAACAGCAAGCCGATGCCCGGCGCCGGCAGCAACAGCAGCAGTTGTCTGCCTTACATGAAGCGGTTGATAAACTGCAGCAACAGTTAAGCTCGACGCTGGCTGATGCGGATGTGGCGGCGGCGCAAGCGCTAGAATCACACGCTAAAGAACTGGAACAGCAGTTTTTATCGCTGGATGCGCCAGACGGTGACAAACAAACGCTTAAAATGAAATTGTCTGGTTTGATCGCGCAATTTAGCGGCCTGGCGCAACTTGCGGAAGATTTAGCGTTGGCGGCACGATTATTGTCAACGCAAGCCTCACAACCATTGCCTGAGGCGGCCAGTGTCGAAAGCAGCTATCGCCAGTTTAAAGCATGGCAGCAGCAATGGCGTCAACACAGCAAGCGTTTGGGGGCTCTCTTACCGGCTGATTTTAGCCGCAGTGCCACAGCGCTGATGCACACATGGCAACAGCATTGTGAACCTTTATTGGCCGAGCAAGAAAAACAAATCCGGCAATTACGTGGTCGGATCCAAGAGTTTAAACGCTTACACAGTGCTGGCAAATTCAATGTACTGTTTGGCCTTGGTAAAGCGATTTTGCAAGAGCTTGAAGGTCTTCATGCTGAACAGCAGCAGAGTCTTAGCAAAGATCAAGAGTTTGTCAGTTCTACACTGGCCGATCTCACCGAATTACAAGCCTTTGTAGCAACGCCGCGTAAACAGCAAATTCTGCAAGAATTAACCGAGTTAACAGGCGCCAGTGTCACTATCGAAACGGTGTCGCAACGTGTAGCCACGGTGAAGCAGTACCGCAACGCATGGCGTAGTTTAGGTCGAGCTGCTGCGGATCTGGAACCTCAGCTTAATGATGAGTTCAATCGCCTGATTGAACTGGCGTTTTCACCTTGTCGTACTTTATTTGCTGAGCAAGATGCCATCCGCGCAAAACACCTTGCCGAGCGTCAGGCGCTGTTAGCCGCATGGCATGCGGAAGCTGCGACTATTCAAGGGGAGGTGCCTTTTGCCCTGGCGGATGATAAAAAACGTGATCAGCTGATCCGGCAGATGCAGCAGCAATGGTCGCAGTGTGGAGCCGTTGCTAAAGATGATTATGCCGTCGTTCAGCAGCAATTTAATTCGCTATTTAGCCAATTAAAACAGCAGCAAAAACAACAACAGCAGTATATGGCTCAGCAAAAGCAAGTACTGGTTTCTCAGGTGGAAGCGTTGTTAACTATGGATGATGCCTATGCGGCCAGTGTGCAATGTAAAGCATTGCAACAACAATGGCAGAGCTTAGGATTTGCCGGAAAAAATATCGATCAGGGTTTATGGCAAAGTTTCCGTCAACACTGTGATGCGGTGTTTAGCAAGCGCGATATGCAGCGTGACCAACAGCACGCTGAGCGTGATGCACAAAAACTGGCATTGCATCAGCAGTGGCAGCAGATTGTAAGCCAAGTCACAGCTGACAGTGACGAGCAGGTGATCCTGCAAGCCCTGCAACAAAGCAAGGTACTGGATGGCAACTTGGATAAAGCGCTAGCGCAGCAGATCCACCTTCAGCAACAACAGTGGCAACAATGGCTTGAAGCGAAGCAACATGCTGCCAAGTTTGCTGACTTACGCGCGTTATTTACCGCGCTGGCTGATCCCGCCTGTACCGCATCGCAGTTACCAGCGCTTTATCGATTGGTGTTTGCTGCTGGCCACGAGCCTTTATCTCGACAAGATTTGACCATTGCCATCGAATGGGCGGCTGGTGTGGAGAGCCCGGCTGAAGATTCTGAGCGTAGGCACCAAGTGCAGTTCTTGCTTTTGGCTGAAAAGCACAATAGTGGCGAGGCATTAAGTCTGTCAGCGCTGTTGGGTCGCTGGTTAAAACATGGTGCTGTGGTACCTGAGCAGTTGCCATTGTTACAACGCTTAGAACGCGTCTACTTACCGGCGGTTTAACGCGCCGAGCCATCGCACCTTCGGCCTGCTGCACTTTAACTGCAGGAGAGCGGAAGGTGCTTTTTTTGGAATTGTTATGTCTACTATTGCTTACTTCAATCGTCGTAACCTGTTGTGGTTATTGTTGCCTTCCTTGATCGGCCTTTTTTTGTTTATGGTCCCGGTGGAAGGGGAGAAGGGCTTAACCATCCCTGTAGCTATTCTTGCGAATAATTTTAAGGCTTTGCTTGGAACCCATCTCTCCAGCGTATTGGTCGTCGTTTTACTATCATCGGCGGTTCTTTCCTTGGTGACCAAAACATTTCAAGTACGCTTCGGTGGGGGCAAGGCAATCGCGCTGCCGGCGGTATGGCTACGTTTATTCGCCCCGTCATGGAGCTGGGTACTGGTTCGTTTGGTTGGTGCATGCTGTGCACTGGTGGTATTTTTCAAGCTGGATATACCACAGCTGACTGCGACTTCGACCGGTGGTTTGGTTTTTCATGATTTATTACCGGTCCTTTTTTGTGTGTTTTTGTTCGCCGGCTTATTACTGCCCCTGCTGCTTAATTTTGGTTTATTAGAGCTGGTTGGCACACTGATGACCAAAATCATGCGACCGGTGTTTCGCTTACCAGGGCGTTCTGCGGTGGACTGCCTGACCAGTTGGATTGGCGATGGCAGTGTGGGCGTGTTGCTGACCAGCAAACAATATGAAGCTGGTTTTTACACCGCCCGCGAAGCGGCGGTGATCGGAACCACCTTTTCTGCTGTGTCTATTACGTTCTGTTTGGTGGTGATTGGACAAGTGCAACTGGAACAGTACTTCTTGCCATTCTATGGCACCATTTGCCTCGCGGGCTTGGTGGCAGCGCTAGTGCTACCTTATCTGCCACCGCTGCGTTCAAAGCCGGATACATATATCCATGGCAGCGATGCCATGCAGGCAGAAGGTGGACAATTTTCGCATGATTCGATCTGGCGCCTAGCGCTGTCACATGGCTTACATCGTGCCAGTTTGCAACCTGGTATATTTAAAACATTGCAAGAAGGCATTGAAACGGCGTTGGATATGTTATTTGGTGTGTTGCCTGTGGTGATGGCGGTGGGAACCTCGGCGCTGCTGATCGCGGAATACACCCCAGTCTTTACTTGGTTAGGCATGCCGTTCGTGCCGTTACTCGAGCTGTTGGCTATTCCATTTGCTGATGATGCATCCAAAGCTATCATGGTTGGCTTTGCCGATATGTTTGTGCCTTCGATCTTAGTGACTCAGATCCCAAGCGAACTGACTCGCTTTGTGATTGCGGCGTTATCGGTGACTCAACTGATTTATATGTCAGAAATTGGCGCATTGTTGCTGGGTAGTAAAATCCCGGTCACGTTATGGGATTTGTTCCTCATCTATGTTTTACGTACGCTTATCACCTTGCCCGTGATTGCCTTCATGGCGCATTGGATTTTTCCATAACGTTAATTGGTGTGTACGCTGTGTGCCAGCTGTAATGTGTAGGTGCGGTTTGTCGCGGCGCTCCAGAAATAAATAAGCCAGTGTATTCAATGCACTGGCTTTTTTGTATCGTTGGATCTAGGCGCAGCGTTATGCAGTTAATTCGCCACGCAGATTTTGCTGCATCAAATGACGGACTTGCTCAACGGCTAGATGTTGACTTAATAGATAATGCAATTTGGTAAGCGTGGCCTCGAGCGTCATATCGGCACCACTGATAACGCCACATTGCCGTAGCGCATTGCCGGTGGCATAACCGCCCATGTTGACTTTGCCTTTAAAACACTGCGTGCAATTAACGATCACGATGCCGCGTTCTGCCGCCTCTTGCAGCAGCTGTAACAATTCAGGCCGCTGTGGCGCATTGCCAACCCCAAAGGACTTAATAATCAGTGCCTTCACTGGATCTGCCAGCATATTGCGGATCACATCCAAGCTAATGCCCGGATAGAGGGTCACCACACTAATAGGTTGCGGGATCACATCCGCTACATTTAGCGAGGTGGCGGGAGTATTGTGCTGCTCAGCGACCGATTTGCCAGCGACCCATTCAATATGGATCCCAGCTTGTAGTAACGGCAAATGATTTGGCGAGGCAAATGCGTTAAAGCCATCGGCATCGGCTTTGGTGGCACGGTTTCCGCGGAACAATTGATTATTAAAGAATAAGGTAACTTCATGCACTGGGTAATTGGCGGCAATATAAAGTGCATTTAACAAATTCACCTGGCCGTCAGAGCGAAGCTGCGCCAATGGAATTTGGGACCCTGTAATAATGACCGGCTTGGCCAAATCCTCCAGCATGAATGACAACGCAGACGCGGTATATGCCATGGTATCTGTGCCGTGTAGCACCACAAACCCATCGTATGCGGCATAGTTGGCTTTGATATCAGCCGCTATGCTGACCCAATGTTCTGGTGTCATGTCCGACGAATCTATTAAAGGTTGGTATTCATGAATGGTGAAATCAGGCATTTCAGCACGAAAAAACTCCGGCATAGCTTCCACGGTGTGGGCCAAAAAACCTGGGACGGGAACAAACCCTTGTGCTGATTGCTGCATACCGATGGTTCCACCGGTGTAGGCGACATATATTTTCTTTTTATGGTGACTATTCATCATCAAACCACTGCGTTATTCGATTCGCTGGTCAGTGTAACCCCTTCGTGCGGGCATGTCAGTGGCAGCCGTTAAAAATCCATTTTGAAACGACAATCAACGGCTTGAAGCGTCATTTAATCACCAGATTGATGAATTGTTCAGCAGTCGGTGTGAAATCACGAAAAATTGCTTTACAAGATTACGCCAACTTCATAATATGCACCCAACGCGGAGGGATGGCAGAGCGGTTTAATGCACCGGTCTTGAAAACCGGCGAAGGTTAATAGCCTTCCGAGAGTTCGAATCTCTCTCCCTCCGCCACTTAAAACCACCTTTAGGTGGTTTTTTTGTTTGTACGTATTCAATCGGTTTCTCGTGTATAACACGCTGTTTTACTGCATTTTTTAATCGGTTCCTCCGTACATAGTCGTGCCCTTGATATAGCCATTGACCCAAACCGCTTGCCGTAGCAAAATGCTTTTATTCATTGCACTCGATCCAACATTGCACAGCTTGATAAACGTGTCGTTTATGTATGGCGAATGTGTTGGCATGGGTCGTTGCTGCTGTTGACAGTATTGAGGAGATGCAGGTGAGGGGACAGCAAGCGATCACAGTGTTACTGGTGGATGACCATGAACTGGTTCGGGCAGGGATCAGCCGTATATTGGCCGATGCCAAGGGCATTAAAGTCGTTGGCGAGGCCGCAAGTGGTGAACAAGCCGTGGCATTTTGTCGGCAGAACAGCCCCGATGTCGTGTTAATGGACATTCAAATGCCAGGCATTGGGGGCTTGTCCGCTACGCAAAAGATCCTACGGCAATGTCCAGAAGTTCGAGTATTGGCCTTATCAGTATCCTTTGAGGAACCCACGCCAACGCGCGTTATGCAATCTGGTGCTGCTGGTTTCTTGTCGAAAAATGCGCCCTCGGAAGAGATGATTGATGCGATTCGTAAAGTGGCGCAAGGTGAGCGTTACTTATCGGTGGAAGTGGCGCAGCGCATGGCAATGAGTAAAATTGTCTCGAATAACGATAACCCATTCGCTGAATTATCCGATCGTGAGATGCAAATCATGCGCATGATTACCATGGGCGCAAAAGTGGCGGATATAGCTGAGCAGCTCAACGTTAGTGCCAAAACCGTAAATTCGTATCGCTATCGTATGTTTACCAAATTGGATATCGACAGTGATGTCGCTTTGACGCATTTGGCGCTGCGTCACAACATGATAGATTTGGGCTAATTTGTGACCTTTCCAACCAAGGCGGCGGATGGTGTATCGTCCGACGCTATACAACATTTGTCAGTGGATGCAGCCGAAGAAACTGTGCTTTTACCACAACGCTGCACAATAACCGCAGAACATAACCAAGTTGCTGTTGCATCATCGGTGTTGGCTTCCGAATCATCGGCGGTGATACCGGCCTTAAGTGTTAACACATTTGATGCGAAACGGTTTTTGGCATCAGTTCCATCGCAGCCCGGTGTTTATCGGATGTATAACGCGGCGCATGAGGTGATTTATGTTGGCAAAGCGAAAGATCTAAAAAAGCGGCTTTCCAGTTATTTTAGAACCAATGTCGATCATATAAAAACCAGAGCCTTGGTCAGTCACATCGCCCATGTTGAATACACCCTGACCAATACCGAGGCGGAAGCGCTTATTCTGGAAAATAATCTCATCAAGCAATACATGCCCAAATACAATGTGTTGCTTCGGGATGATAAATCTTTTCCTTATATTGTTTTAACAGCACACCGGCATCCACGCTTGACCATACAGCGCGGCCCGCGGCGGATTGAAGGGCAGTATTTCGGCCCCTATCCAAGCAGCCCTGCGATTTGGCAAACACTAAAGTTACTACAAAAAATTTTTCCGGTGCGCCAGTGTGAAGATGGTTTTTATCGAGCGCGAACTCGGCCTTGTCTACAGCATCAAATCAAACTTTGTTCAGCACCTTGCGTAGGCATTGTGTCGGATGACGACTACGCCGAGCAGGTGCGACTGACACGATTGGTGCTGAGCGGTAAAAATCAGCAAGTAATTGAAGATTTGGTGTTACAGATGGAGCAGGCCAGTCAATCATTAGCGTTTGAACGAGCGGCGCAGCTGCGCGATCAAATCCAAGCGCTGCGCGAGATCCAGGCGCAACAACGGGTCAGCGGCGATCACGAAGAACTGGATGTACTAGGATTCGCCACTGTCGATGGCATTGTGTGTATTCATGTGCTGTTTGTGCGGCAGCATCAGGTGTTGGGTACGCGGTCGTTTTTTCCAAAAATACCAACGGAATCGAGTGCAGAAGACATTTTTACCGCTTTTATCATGCAGTTTTACCTCAATGGCAATAATAGTATGGGGGTTCCCAGTACTATTATTCTCTCTGATGTGTTTGAAGATACAGCGCCATTGTCTGAAGCACTGAGTCAAAGTGCCGGTCGGCGTATTGTGCTACAAAGTGCTAAGCGTGGCGAAAAAGCCGGTTATCTGCAATTGGCGGAAAAAAATGCCATTGCAGGCTGTCAAAGTAAAACCAATATTAAACAGCAGATGGCACTGCGTTATGCCGGTTTACGCCAGCTCACGGGATTAGCTGATATAGCTCGGATGGAGTGTTTTGATATTAGTCACACCATGGGACAATACACCATTGCATCCTGCGTGGTGTTTGATAGTGACGGTCCGTTAAAACGTGATTATCGTCGGTTTAATGTGGAAGGCATTACCCCTGGGGATGATTATGCCGCCATGCGATTTGCCCTGCATAAACGCTATGGTAAGTTAACCGATGAAACTAAGATCCCTGATGTTATCTTGATTGATGGCGGTCAGGGGCAATTGCAGCAAGCCATTGATTTTTTTGCTGATTGGCGGCACAGTAAAATACCATTGTTGCTGGGGGTGGCTAAAGGGACCAGTCGTAAACCTGGGTTGGAGACTCTATTAATCGCGGGGCGTGCTAATGCGGTCAATTTAGCGTCAGATGCGCCAGCGCTGCACCTCATTCAGCACATTCGTGATGAAGCGCATCGCTATGCGATTACAGGACATCGACAAAAACGCGGAAAACAGCTACTGAAAAGCCCACTCGAAAATATCCCTGGCATTGGCACTACGCGGCGACAAGCTTTGTTACAATATCTCGGCGGGTTGCAAGGGGTACTGAAGGCATCGGTACAAGAGCTAAGTACAGTGCCAGGGATCTCGAAACAACTGGCTGAAACGATTTACCAAGCGCTGCAACAGCGCAACCAACTCTAAGAGAAGTTTTTGATGCTTAATGTGCCCAACGCACTGACGTTATTTCGGATTTTATTGATCCCAGTGTTTTTAGTTTGTTTTTACGCCGATACCACCAATGGCCGCTTTTGGGCGGCATTTGTGTTCTGGCTGGCTGCAATTACCGATGCTTTAGACGGTTATTTGGCTCGACGTCTGCAGCAATCAACGCCATTCGGAGCTTTCCTCGATCCGGTAGCGGATAAAGCCATGGTGGCCGCAGCCTTAGTGCTTATTGCGGTTGATATGCAAACGTTATGGGTTACTATCCCCACGTTTATCATGATTAGCCGAGAAATTATTATCTCCGCCTTGCGGGAGTGGATGGCCGGGTTGGGGCGTAGTGCGCAAGTGAAGGTTTCAATGACGGGTAAAATTAAAACCGCGGCGCAAATGTTGGCGCTGATTGGCTTGATTTGGCAACCGGTGGAATGGATCACCGATTTGGGAATGATACTGCTTTTTGTCGCGACTGTTTTAACCTTATGGTCGATGATTGAATATTTTGCTGCAGCTTGGCGAGATATTCGCCATGCGGCGCTCTGATTTGTGCTAATTATCAGCGATTTAGTTAAAAAATAAGCAAACGATAGCAAAAGCCAAACTTTGTGATTGACGGCTTTTGAAAACCAAGTAAAATGCGTCTCGTGTTAAGGCAAACGCCTTCTAGTATGAAGCGGGTATAGCTCAGTTGGTAGAGCGCGACCTTGCCAAGGTCGAGGTCACGAGTTCGAGCCTCGTTACCCGCTCCAATTTTACTAGATTACGCGTCAGAGTGGCGGGTTGGCAGAATGGCCATGCAGCGGATTGCAAATCCGTCTACCTCGGTTCGACTCCGGGACCCGCCTCCATTAAGCGCTTAATACACTATGTCTGCCCGGGTGGTGAAATCGGTAGACACAAGGGATTTAAAATCCCTCGACCACAAGTCGTGCCGGTTCGAGTCCGGCCCCGGGCACCATTTGCTAAGTAGATAACTTAGAAAGATTTTGCGGGTATAGCTCAGTTGGTAGAGCGCGACCTTGCCAAGGTCGAGGTCACGAGTTCGAGCCTCGTTACCCGCTCCAAGTTAAAAACGCTGCGTTTAACGCGGCGTTTTTGCTTTTGTGCTAGATACCACATTAACTCTGTTAATCAGGTGCTGGTACAATCTCGGCAGCATTCCGCTGCCCAAGCTGTCTCACGGAAAGGGTGCAATCAAGCAAGTTGCCCCTGCGAGAATCGTCCTCCCCATGGAAAGGGCCAGCCTGTTTGGACGACTTCAGCTTGGACTATGATCATGCAAGAACCTATTCAATTGGCAGCCGATATCGTCGGTATGAGTGGCACCGCGTTAGTGGTCGGTGCGTTTTTTCTATTACAACTGAATAAAGTGTCACCCAAGGGCTTGGTATATAACCTGATGAACTTGGTAGGTGCCTTATTTTTGTTGTTTAGTCTTTGTATTAATTTCAACTTAGCGAGTTTTGTGATCGAAATATTTTGGATCGCTGCTTCGTTAATTGGACTGTACGGCTATTGGAAGAATCGAAATCCTGAGTCTGGTTCCTAAACCGCTCCTTATTGTTGCGATTTGATACCGTCTGGTGAAACACAACCTCACATTGTGTTTCACCAGACTAATCCAAACGACGCTCTACCATGGCGTGCTTGCCGAAACCTCACTAAAATCCTGCATAGATCCCCAATACATCACGAACTAGTTCGACGCCCTTATTTAAATACCCATGGTGCCAAGTAATAAACCCCACAGCTGATGACCACTGTACCCAATATGTTTAACCAGAAACCATCTTTGGCCATTTGTCGAACCGTCAGTTGACCGGAGGCAAACACGATAGCATTTGGTGGTGTGGCGATCGGCAGCATAAACGCATAACTTGCGGCTAAACACGCAGGGATCACCAAAAACCAGGCCGGTAGCTGCATCGCGACCGCAACTGGACCCAACAATGGTAAAAAAGCAGCAGCAGTTGCCGTGTTGCTGCTGATCTCGGTGAGAAAAATAATCACCACTGTGACGAGCAGTAGGATCATAAATGGCGCTAGGTCCGAGGCGTGACTGACCTGATCGGCAATATATGCTGCAATCCCCGTGGCTTGCATTTGCTCAGCCATACTTAAACCTGCACCGAACAACAATAATACTCCCCAAGGTAACTGGCTGGTGGCGCCCCATGGTAATAACGCACCACGCGATGCATCACGCAGCGTGAATAGCACTATGGCGGAAATCACCGCTATATTGGCGTCGGTCAGTTTAATACCCAACCATTGACTCAAGGGTTGTTGCAGGATCCATGCACTCACAGTGCACAAAAAGACTAAACCCACCGCGCGTTGGCTGCGAGTGAAAGGTTCTGCGTTTGGTTGTGATTTCGCACGCGTGCTGTTCACGGCATATACCGGTAGATGTCGCGCTAATAACAGCCATGCAAGTAGCAGAGAGATGGCCGCGATCGGAACCCCAAGCAACATCCAGTCGAGAAACGCAATCGTAATATCATGATTTTGATTCAAAAACGCAGCCATTAATACATTTGGTGCCGTACCGATCAGTGTGGCGATACCGCCGATGCTGGCAGCATAGGCCACACCGAGTAACATGGCCGCTGTGGCTGCGGGCGGTAATGGCGCTGGGCGGCTTTTAATTAGCGCAAGTACTATGGGTAACATCATGACAGCGGTGGCAGTATTGGACATCCACATCGATAAAAAAGCGGTGATGCCCATGATCATCGCCAGTTGTGCACGTAACGATTCACCAGAAAGTTTTAAGGCACGCTGGGCAAATTGGCGGTGTAAACCCACTTGTTCAATTGCTAGCGATAGCACAAATCCACCGAAGAACAAAAATATCAGCGGGTTGGCATAAGGCGCTGCCGCCGTCGCCGCATCGCTGACACCCGTGAGGGGAAGTAAAACTAAAGGCAGCAATGACGTTGCCGCCAGCGGTATCACTTCAAAGGTCCACCATAGCACCATCCACGCCATGATCCCGAGCGTGATACAGGCTGGCTGCGATAAACCCGCGATTGGTGGTAGTTGTAATGCCAGCCACAGCAAGAAGGGACCTAGACATAAAATGCTATAGCGTAGATAAATTCGCTGTTTTTTATCGGTTGCCACTGTGATGGCTACTTCGGGTTGTATAGGTTCTGTCACAACATGCACTCCATAGCAAACTTCAGGCACTACTATAAATCAAATGATTGAAATATTGCCTATTTTTAAAAACGGGTTCTATATCCAGCAGGTACTCAGTGGTAATCTGTTCCTTAAAACACCAAGTTGCGACAACGTATTTGTTGGAATTAACCGGTGCGCTGCTTTTGTGGCATCAGTGGCCTAGGTGGTTGACGATACATGGCGCCGAGTATGAAAGGTTGTCGCCACTTGATACGATTTTACGAGGGAAAAACGATGCAAATACCTTTGTCACATCATCTGAGCGATATTGGCCCTTTTGCCTACGGTTGCATGGGGCTTGGTGGCGGTTGGGATAGTTCGTCCTACACTAATGAGGATCGTCAGATCGCGTTCAAAGCCTTGGATGCTGCCTTAGCTCAGGGTATTCGACTGTTTGATCACGCAGATATTTATAAACATGGCCGAGCGGAACAAGTGTTCGGCGAGTATCTACGGATGCAGCCACAACTGCGCGCATCGATTTACTTGCAGACCAAATGTGGCATTCGGATGGCGGATGCCGATCATGTTGGTCGCTATGATTTCAGCGCTGGTTATATCCGCCAGCAAGTCGAAGCATCGCTGCAACGGTTACAGACGGATTATATTGATATTTTAGTGTTACATCGGCCGGATCCACTGATGGATCCACATGAAGTGGCTCTGGTGTTCGATCAATTACATCAGAGCGGTAAAGTGCGGTTTTTTGGCGTATCCAATTTTGGCGGGCCACAGTTGCAATGGCTGCAGCAGCACTGCACCCAGCCGTTGGTGGTCAATCAACTGCAAATGAGTTTAGCCGACCATGCGTTTATCGAACAAAATGTGTTAACCGGCATGCCAGAGGGGAAAGCGCATTTTTTCGGTTATGGCACTGCGGAATTTTGTCATCAGCAGGGGATCCAACTGCAAGCTTGGGGCAGTTTAGCACAAGGTCGTTTCAGCGGGCGTGCCCAAACGCCTCATGAACAAAAGGTCAGTGCCTTGGTTGCGCAGATCGCTGCGCTCTACGGCGTATCGGCCGAAGCGATTTTATTGGCCTGGTTGCGCCGTCTACCGTTACAGATCCAACCGGTGATAGGCACGACGGATCCGCAACGTATTGCGCAAAGTTGTGCCGCACGCACGTTAATGCTCAGTCGAGAGCATTGGTATCAATTGTGGGTGACCGCTCGCGGGCAAGCTTTACCCTGATTTGGGCCTAAACAACAGTGTACAGAGCCGATGCAATACAACAGGCGCAAGTAGGATGCGCCTGGAAGGATATATCGCTAGGATGCGTCATTGCTAGGTGGACGATTTTGCCTCTGATGATGTTGATTCTTTGGCGGGTGCAGTACTGGGTGCTTCAGCTGCTTTTTCCGGCGTTGTTTGCTGTTTGCAGTCGTTTAATACCGTTTTAAAGTGTGCGCCCAGATCTTGTTGGGCAAATTGCTGACTTTGCGCCACCATGGTTTTTAACGTCGCCAGTGCTTGTTCTACGCCTTGTGACTGAATCAAACTTTGCGCATAAGCGGCAGCATCGGCACCTTGCTGTAACACCGATGCCAGCTGATCAATGCTGATCTCTTGTTGCAGGATATTGTTCACATCAGCCAGCAGCTGTGCCACTTTGGCCGATTCGACCAGCGCGCCTTCGACGTTAATTAAGGCGCCGACCGGGTCGACTGACAACCGCTGCGCCACACAGGCGGCGAGGGTGCCGGCTTCTGCGCTTTGCTGCACAGTGGCAATACCTTGTGTCCGAATTTGCTCAACCACGGCTTGCAATTGCGCATCTTGTTGTAGCCATTGTTGTTCCAGCTCGGCTTTGGGGTTAGATTCTAAATATCCGCAGCTTGCCAGCAGGAATGCCAAGGTTGCTGGTAGCATAAAATGACGGCGCATAAAAACCTCTCAATAAAAAGATGATGGAATGATGTGGTGTATTGTGTCTATGTGGAGCCGAGCTAACAAAAATACAAGGGCAACCTGAAACTATCTGACAGTTCACGTTTTATCTCTTCCGCGTGACGGTCAGGCATTGACTAACAACGCGTGGCAAGGAAAGCACGCCATCGAAACAAGATGTTCAACACTTGGATCGACAGCGTGATGGGATAACAACAGCAGGTGGATCAGCTAGCGATTAAAACGAGGTCAAGTAACCTGATTTCGGGCTCTTGAGGATGGTATCCCATGAACCATAGGTCGGGTTGGTCAGCATAAACCAGCGCGTGCCCCAGTAATCTTGGTATTTGTCCACCAAAGCGGCGCGCTGGGCCGGCGTAATGTCCTTTTTCACATTCGGTAAGAAATCACCAAAGTCATCACCCACCAGCATTACGACGCGATAGCTCTGTGCAGCCTTAATTCGACGACTTTCTTTTTCCGAGGTCCAATCAGCCTGTTGGTTTTTCAACCACAACTGTTCCGCCTCAATCTGTTTGATACCAACCGCTTTTAAGTTCTTCAGGGTCGCAGCATGGGCAGGACACGCCGTCAACGCAGGCTTGGTACATTCGCGATTACTGATGAACAAAACTTTGATGCCCATGTCTTGTGCTTTATTCACAAACTTGACCGCCCCAGGGACTTCTTTCGCACTGGCTTTTTGTACCCAATCGGTCCAAATGGTCATGTCAAAACCGGTGTTTTTCTCGATGCCTTTGACGGCAGCCGGTGAGTTGTCCAAGATGGTTTCATCAATATCAACAATGATCGCCGGCGGTAACTGGGCGAAATTCGCCGTTTGATTGGTGAGTGCTGTCCAGGTTTTATCCGCTTTGGCGGCGGCTAACATGGCGATAGCTGTGTTATAGGTTTGAATGCTGTTGGCGCGAAATTCGGCGGAGGTTTGATACCAAAGGGTACTGTTAAAATTAATATGACCTTGCACTGATTCGGCGGCCTGTAATGGCATGGCACAGATGCCAACAGACGCAAGCGTCATAGCGATGCTAATAGCCTTGGTCGAGCGCGTCAACGTTGGGGTGGCAGTACTTGATAATTGCATGATAAAGAAGTCCTTATACAAGTGGGTTGACTATAGTAGTGCTCGGTATAAAAAACTCAAGTTGATTTCGACTTGCCGTCGCCACACGCTGTATAAATGCGCTATAACAGCGAGTGATCCGCATCATGATGCTTGCCATTGGGGGGCCCAGCGCCGGTTAAATATGGCATGGTCCTGCCATTGATGACTGCTCATGATAAGCACACCGTGCTGCATGACGTTGGTGATATAAGCCAAAACCCTATTCGCTGTATGTGCATCTAGCCCTGCCAATGGCTCATCCAATAATAATATTGCCGGAGGCTGTAACAACGAACGCGCCAGCGCAAATCGGCGCGCCTCACCCCCGGATAGCATAGCGGCCCCCGCGGTGAGCAGACTCTGCAGGCCAAGCTGTTGCTGAGCCAGCCATTCGCCAAGCCCTAATGCGTCTAAAATAGCCATCAGTTCTTGATCTGATGCCTTGGGCTTGGCTAAGCGTAAATTGGCGGCTATCGACATCGAAAAAATATAAGGTTGCTGCGGTACCAGCATTATGCTGGAGAAAACGTGAACTGCACCGGATAGTGCGGCTTGTTGCCCAGCGAGCGTATGCAACAGCGTCGTTTTGCCAACACCAGATGCGCCTTGCAGTAGCACGACATCCCCCGCAGAAAATTGTTGTTGTATCGGTGCGGCCAGCGGTTGTTGATAGCCCACCGTCAGCGCATCGAGATGCAGTAGTGGCATGAACGCGTGGTCGGTTGTTGCGGCGTGGTGTATTGAGCTAGATTGGCGTTGTGGCGCATCGCCTTTGTGGTCAGGTGAGGCAGGGCTCACCATGTTGATGCGATCCATATCGAAGGCTTGATCAGGCGTTGCCAGCAAGGCGTTCAGTCGCTGCTTGGCACTTTTGGTCTGACCATGAGCCTGTGGCAGCCACTGTAACGGTGACCAAAGTTCTTGTAACGCAAAAATACTTAACAGTAAGGCGACCCACAATGCCACTTGCTGCTGATTCGGCGCTATGCCCGATGGCGTGGGTATAATTGCGCTGCTCGTGGTATTTAAGTGCGGCGTCAGCGACTTCTGTTCAGTGTTTATCATATGGATCGGCGCCTCGGTCGGTGGCAAGGTGTTTTCCACCCATGCATTACCTTGCCACAACACCCATGCAATCAGCAGAGCGCTGGATAATTGCTGTAATACAGCCAGCCAATGTTGCTGTTGTAACATGCGCTGCTGCTGCAACAACAAGCGCTGCTCAAGCAGCTGGAACTGATGCGCTAAGGTTTTGGCATTATCAAACATCACCGCGGGAATTAACAACTGCAAGAACTGTTGCCATTGTTCTCGGCGCTCTGCACGAAGCCATACCTCCGCGGCTGCGTATCGACTGGCGCATAAAATGGCTCCAACAGGCAATATCAGCAGATTAAATAGTACAAAGAGACATGCCGCTGCGATATGTTGTGGCAGCCACCACGCGACTAAACCAAGCCAAAGTAAACTAACTGCGCAGGCGGCCAGCCACGGATTAACAAAGCGCAACGGAAATTGATCCAACACATCAATGTCACTGATCATCCGCTGCAACGCTTCGACGTCTGGGGTGTGTTTGTGTGCCGATTGAAGATAACGCTGTAGCACTTGCTGGCGCAAGTCAGCCAACAGTTGTAGCAACACATAATGTGCCACAATCCGCTCGGCATAACGGCCACCGGTGCGGACGATGGCGCAAAACCGGATAAAAGCGCCTGGCTGTAGATAATTAAAACTGCTAAAGCCTGCGGCCATGAACCCGGCTGCAGCTGAAGCAGTGATAAACCAGCCCGAAAAACCAAGCAGCATCAGGCCTGCCGCCAGGGTCAGCACCAGTAACAGGATGGTGGCAAACCAACCCAGCGCACGTTGACTTAGTAGCTGTCGGCGTAAAAATGGTGCAGGTTCGGCAGGCTTCGACGGGGCAGATTTAGCCCGTGGTGCTTTCGATTGCAATGACACAGATGGGTCATCGCTTGGGATCCTTGGTCGTGGCGTCAACATAAAGTGTCCTCTACTGAAGACTCAATCAGCGCAGTGTGCGGCGTGAGATGGAGGCGGTGTGAGATCCATGGCAATAACGAGGGTTGGTGACTGACCACAACCAAGGTTCGGCCGGCCGCCAAGCGGGCTAACAGGGTGGATAAGCCCTGTGCCGCCACATCATCCAATTGCACTAGCGGCTCATCCAGTAACCAAATGGGTCTATTTTGTAACAGTAATTGTGCCAAGGCTAAGCGCTGCTGTTGGCCACCAGATAACGAAATACCGTCGGCGCCTAAACGATCATCCAAGCCAACGACATCGCTCAATCCAACCTGAGATAACGCCTGCGCTAACTGTGTATCATCAGTGATACCGCTGACCCAGGCTAGATTATCGCGTACCGTGCCGTAGGCCAGCACCACTTGCTGCGGTAAATAACTGATGTGTTGGCGCCATAGGAACCAGAGGCCGCCGTTGTCGAGCCGTGGCTGGTGACCTAAGTGTTGATGTCTTGGGTGCTGACGTCGAGCAGGGGGAGCTTCAGCGCTATCACAGACAGCGTTTATAGAACAGCGGCTGTCACAATCTGCGCTTTCGCAATCTGTGCTTTCGTAAGGCGCGCTTTCACCAACCATGCTGTTAACAACCATGTTTTCACGCGAAGTCCCGTGGCTCATCGTGCCCACCTTTGCCTGAGTCGCAACATCGGTGTTTGAGGAGGCGAAGGGATGGAAAGATAGTTCGCCCTGATATGGCAAAAAGCCACAGAGCGCTTGCAGCAGTGAGCTCTTACCTATGCCACTAACGCCTGTGATGAGCCAATGTTCCCCTTCCGATAGTTGCCAATTAGGAATATACAGCTGTGGTGCTTGCGGGATTGTGAGTTGGCGGATGTCTATACAAGGGATACCAGTGTCCGTCACGGTTGCGTATTGTGTGTCTGGCGTGGGCAGCCTGTCATGGTGATAACGCGGTGGCGTCAGCAGCGCGACCTTAGCGTCATCTCGCCATAGCGGCGCTAGCTGCTCAAGCGCTGACATAGCTTGGGCTTTGGCATGGTAATCACTGCCAAGTTGACGTAGTGGTAGATAAAATTCTGGCGCCAATAATAGGATAAATAGCGCGGCTTGATAGGGTAACACCAATTGTTGCTGCGCCCATGGCAATTCACCCAATAGACCAAGCCCTAAGTACAATGCCACTAAGGCGACGGCTAATGACGCAAAGAGTTCCAACACTGCCGTCGATAGAAATGCCATTTTAAGCACTGCCATCGTTTTTTGCAGGTAAGCCTGCGAGGATTGCGCCAATACATCTTCCGCGATATGGGTTGCGTGTAGCTGTTGCAAGGTGCTCCGACCTTGTAAAAAATCCAGCAACCGGCCACCGAGCATGGTCAATTGCTGTAAATGCGCTTGGTTGGCTTTACTGGCATGCAAGCCGGTTAGAATCATAAAAACCACAAGGATTGGCGCCGTAACCAGCAGTAGCAACGCGGCCAGCGGGCTGAAATAACCCACACTTAGCGCGATGACCAATGGTGCTATCACGGCCAATCGTTGCTGTGGCAAATATCGACTTATATAGCCGTCTAAGGCATCTACCTGTTCCAGTAGCATGGCGTGTTCGCCATCGGAGCCATACCAAACACGGGCTGGGCCGTATTGCTGCAATCGTTGTTGTAGCTGTTGTCGTAAATGTTGCCGCACACGCAGGCTCAGCGTTGTGGATAGCCGTTCTTTCATCAGCTGTAATAGTATGCGAACCACCATGGTGATGGGGACCATGACCATGATCAGAGGGGACACGGAGCTGGAGGCCAGCCAACTGGCACAAATGAAGGATAGGGCATAGTAAAGCGGCAGCAGGATTAATGCCTGTAACCCAATAATGAAATGAATTGCCAGACGTTGCTGACGAAATGGGTACAGCAAAGGTGCCAGCAAGCGCGCAGAGCTGGGTTTTGCTATGGTCG
>JACCDR010196022.1_pt1 | contig 47311 bp, 43 predicted proteins | sample 7446431 | NCBI WGS metagenome assembly JACCDR01 (sample SAMN15323443, study PRJNA562643) | freshwater metagenome | isolation source: river surface water | place: USA:Blue River Watershed | collected 2017-08-17 | reverse complement strand
TCCAAAATGGCTTCATGAACTTGATACTTTAATAATTGTTATATAGGTTTAAAGACCACAAACAAACATTTTTCAAGACCTAACGTCATTAGATAAGGTTGCGAATTTTGCGATTTTTTGGAACAGTCCTGAAGAGAATACAATTCTGTAAATCATCATCTTCATTTCAATATATGATGTTCATGATTTTTTTTCATCAAATCCGTTTATTGAGCAGAGTGGTATATACTTGTCTTTTCCAATCCTGTTCATGTTTGTCTTGTGATATAGTTTGGACAAACGTTTGTGTACATCTTTTTCAATAACAGACCCAACAAACCAACTCATTACTATCTATATCGTCAAGTACTGTTTGAGGAGACATTATAATCGCAATGTTAGCATCATATGATGTCATTTGTAGTTTATGCATATTTTATTTGATGGATGATACACAAAAAAATAACCCTATTCATAAGGTGTGATTAGCGAGCGTCTATAGTTATATAGGAATGAAAAGATGCTTGTCAAACAGTTGAACACCCCATCCCATAAGCAGCAAGATCGCTTTGTTATTTCCTTGTTTTCTTCATTTTCGTCATCAAAAGTGCATGTATGCTTTAAGTCTTCAAGGGTAAAGTGTTTCCATGCTTTGCATGCTTCACACGTTGGGTTTGTTCCAACAAGTTTAAAACAACCTGGTCGGCAACTACATCCTCTACATAGCATGATGTCTTCATTGAAAAGATCTTGTTGAAACTCGTAATCGGCATTGACACTAATATGTTTTCTGTTTGAAAGTCTCCATGGCTCAAGCGCATAACGAGATTCCAACCATAAACACTTTTTGAGATGATGCCTACACAATGGACAATTAAAGTGTCTGGTAATGAATGTTGTGTTATAGTATGTTGTCAAACATGTTTTATGAAAGTGGTGATTGCATTCTGTGATGTAGGAGTTCTTGCATGTTGTGAGAGGATCTAAGCAAATTGCACATGTTGAACCAAACGGTATGTAGTGCGCCTTGTGAGTGTCTTTGACATACTCAGAAGTAATGTAGTTCATGCTCACCTCGTTATACGAAGGACAATTCCAACTTTCCTTTTGTAGTCCTTGTTCTTTAACCTGTTGGAACATCTTGGGTGTCCATTCAGTGAAGGGAACATACAAATAATCATCAGTGTGACCTAGGAGTTGAATATAGCGTTGTTGCTTCTCTTCTTGATATGCGTCACACAGTTGGCTCTCCAAATCCATATTGTATATTGCTATCTTTGTATTGTATATTTGTATATATCCATGTAACAAAAAATAAAGATTTCATATTTTTTCAATACAATGGATTGTGTTTCTCTTTAAATTGAACACTGCTTTCTTTGGTTGTATACAAGTGTGTGAATGACGTGGTGTAGTGATGTCTGATGACTTGTAAGTTGTGTCAGAATGCATGAACAGTGTTTGATACAATGGATGAATGAAGTTGATGAAAACCTCACTTATCATGGATGATATTCCGAATTCAGTGTTTGACTGCAAGGAAGACTGATTTCTACTGTAGTAGTAAAGTTTAATCTCATCAAAAACTATTGTGTAAAACAAACAACAAGTTCTATTGTGAAGATACTCATTCTTTGATGATAATCTATTTGCAAAGTATACAAGCAATTCCTTAGCATACAAGCACGCTTTGTGATAATCCATGATGCAGATACTTTTGTATACATGCTCAAAGTATAAAACATATATCAATTTTTTACATCACGAATTTTTGAGCATCACTGTTATTGCACTCCCACATTACTAACTTAGTACCATTTCTGGTGTTACCACCAGGCATGTCTATGCACATATCTCGCCTTCTTCCAAAAACTAATGGCCTTGTATTCCATTTGAGCGCCTTTGTGTTTTCATCATATGTGAACTTCTGGTTTGGATTGTTTGCATCACAATCCCAGATTAGTAAGGGCACTGGTCTTTGCCAATTCAAGAAGTCACCAGGCCTTCTCATCATTCTACCTACGCCATCTGAAACATCCATACATTTGTTTCCTATAATACTTTTAATTTGACCAGTATTAGCAAGGTGAAACTTCTGATTAGTAGTCTCATTGCAATCATAGAGCTCAATTTGTGTCCCATTGTTTGTGTTCCAGCCCGGAATGTCAAGACATTTTCCACGTCCCGAACCAGTTGTTACCTGTGCGTATATTGGCGCTGCTGTTCCTGTTGTCGTGCCCCCTCGTGGAGCATTCTTCAATGCGTTCACATCTGATAGCAATCCCCCTACTGTTGATTGTAAACCACCATTGCCAGTGACTGTATTGTTCAAGGTGTCCAAAGCCGACCTATTACTTGAAACTGTTGTACTTAATGCGTCCAAAGCTGACCTATTACTTGAAACTGTTCTATTTAATGTGTCTAAATCTGATTTATTACTTGAAACAGTTCTATTTAATGTGTCCACCTGTTCACTCAATCTAGGTACCTTATCAACATTAGATAATCTATCACTTTTATAACAGTCTGTATTTGCACCATTTTTGAAGCATAAAGATTGTTGATCCGCGAGAGTAGTCTTACCATTAAGAATAATTTCTGGCATGGCATTGTCAGTGGCTGATACAGGTCCTGGTTGTATGACAACGTTTCCAGAAGCATCAGGAAACTTGCTTTCGCCATAAAAATGGCCTCTTCCAAATCCAATGGTTTGGCCTTCGAATATAGTAGTCTTATCTACCGTCCCTTGTATATTTGCGAAGAGTTCTCTGACTTGAAATACTCGGAAGTGCGTAGCGAGGACCGCTACCACAACAATAACAAAGAGTAATTGAATAAGCACTGTTGCATTTTTTAACTTCATTTTATGATAGACATAGAAAATATATTGTTCTATAGTTGAAAACTTTGCACCTCGTGTCTTGCGTCATGCATTGCGCGCTTTGTTAGTTTAGCCAGTACTTGTTGAGGGTTTGTAGTATGCTCAAAGAATAATTGGCACACTTCAGCATGGGTGAGTTGTTTAACATTGATATTAAGTAATTCATGCTCTTTCAATTCAATGTCGAACCACAACTTATACATATGGCAAAAATCCTCCTTACTCATCTTATCAAATCGAATGTTCATGTCTATTCTTCCTGGACGAAGCAGTGCAGGATCAAGCTCTTCTGGATGATTGGTAGTGATAATCATGATTCTTCCAGGTGTTTCGACCAAGCCATCAATTAGCTCCAATATACTTCCTAGGGTAATAGAACCATCTCCTGTGCGTGAAACATTTGGATTCTCTTTTGGCACCAGTAGGTTCAAGAGTTGTTGTTGCGCATCTGTTCTTTCTTGGTGGGTTTTATTTGCGATATTGTTAGGAGTCTTGCGATGTCGGACTACTTCCTTCCACCCATTGCAATCTATTTCCTCAAAGATGTAGATGCGTTTACTAAAGGGGACATAAACGCCATCAATTGTTTCTTGTAAAAACAGATCTGTCAAACTTGACATGCATTTTATTTTGTGTAACGGAATGGAGATAAGATGCCTTTGCGTATAGTTTGCGATGGCTTTGATGGTGCTTGTTTTACCAGTTCCAGGTTCGCCATGCATAAGTATACCAAATGTATGTGGTATTCCCAACTTCTCGTAGAAGTGTAGATTGTTTTCAAAAAAGTCAAGCCTTTTCAATAAGGCAGATTTATCCTTGAAAAATATATTTTTAAATGTCTTATTGCTTTTGAAAATTACCTTCTTGAATGTCTCCATGTCATCTTGATAGTCATACACAAAATGATACAAATTTGTCCGTAGCTTGCAGTTCAGATACTCATTATACTCTGCAACACAATCTTCAATAAATCTTTTAATGGTCTCCATGTTATGTTTGTAGGAAAAGATGGTAGCAGTGACGTGGGTTATCTTCACTTTCAACTTTTCACAAGGGTCATCCTCTTTCATCATGGAAAACCTGCAGTGGATACCGTTGTCAAACATCACAATCTCTTCTTGATCAATCAATAGATCGTCTTGCAAAGCTCCGGGTGCCTTATCGTGGTATGTGTCCATGAGCACATCATCGCGTTCGTTGATGCATATTTCGACGAGCCTTTTGATTTTATTGCTTTTACATATATCTTCGTTTGTATGAATATAGTGCAAAACACTCAAGTATCGCTTGCTGTATTGTTTCTTGGTCCTATATTGATTAGTAACAATAGAACCGACAATCTCTACGGAAGCCATTGGTTTCCAAAACACATTCCAGATAGGCCTCACGTAACGACTTTTTTTCTTGAAAGGTGATGTGCAAAACATCATTACAATAGTGAAGATTGACATAATGATGCGCATTACTCCTTTTTTATCGAAGTCAAGCTGCATATTTTGAAGTGCAAGAAAGACAAATGATTTGAATACATCATCCATGGGAAATACAGTGCAGACAAGACACAATGTATTTTATGATAGACACGTCTTTAAGCCGCTTACCATATAGTAAGAACAATGTAAAAATTGAAAAGTATGTTAATCGTTTCAACTATTGCAACTATCCACAAACAAACATGGATACTCTCGTGCAAATCTCGTCAAAGTATGGACATGCGCTTGATGCATACACTGGACACATAGTCAAAGTCGATTTCTTTGGGGCGTTTGATATATATGTTGAAGCCGATGAAGCCGATGAAGCCAAAGAAGCTGATAAGGCTAAAGATTACTTTGACACAGTGAAGATACTCCAAAATCCAATGGGGGAGAAAGCTGTGTTCATTGGCAAGAACAATACAGATGCAATATACATCCATGAACTGGACGAAGATGAAGGAGGTATTGGGTGTGGTATATGGTTGAGTTCAGTCGTTCTGTCTGCATGGATAGCGCATCATAAGCATCTTTTCAAGGACAAGACAATAATGGAATTGGGCTGTGGTGTGGGTTTGTGTGGTCTGACCACTGCAATAACAACAACACCAAAAAGCTTGCAACTTACTGATTGCGATACATCATTGTTTGAGTGTCTCAAGACGAACATTGAACGCAACTCCAAAAGCATGAAACTGATACCCACCATACAACCATATGATTGGAACACCAATGACACAACCCAACAGTACGACATTGTGCTTGCATCTGATTGTGTCTATCACAACACAACGTGTATATTGTTGGATGCAATCATCAACAATCTAAAGGTGGACGGTAAATTAATAATGGCTAACCCACCTGATTGGAACAGACCTGGTTTTGATGAGTTCATCTACGCTCTACAGCAATATGGCAATGTATCTATTGAGCGTATGAGGCTTGTCATGAATAAACAATATTCAAAAAGCATTTGGATGATTGTCTTCACAAGACTTGGTGATGAATAGATCTTTTTATTCTCTATATGCAATATATAACATGGAAGGTGGCAAGAATTATCGAACCTTCACAAAGAAAACAACAATGCAAGACACATTGTGTGTTTATAAGGATGCTAAAACATTCTGTAAATATCTATCTACGGTGCTTGACAGTGTACAATCTGTCCATCTTTTGTATTCGCCAACGGATACTGATGTGTTGACGGGTGATGATGCACATACATTCCTTATAACTCTTACGAAGAGTTCTAACCATACGGTCACAAGCACTTTTACCAATAAATCCGTTTTTCAAAGACATCTTGGTAATGTAATCAAGCTTACACAGATGCTTGGGAGTGACAGTCATCCTTTTGTAGCAGTTGCGCATGGGAAGAAGAAAGACGTACATGGGTTTGCAATATATTACAAGAATGGGAAAGTAACATATCATACCCTTCAGCAGGCTTGCGATGAATACCTTGATGCAATGACTTTGACAACAAAGTTGTATGCTAAGTTGTTGGCAGACATGTCATCAGTGATCGAACACGTTCATAAGATAGGATATTCTATCAATGGGATAAGTCATCAAACTATTGGTTATTTCAAAAGCACGAACACATTCAAGATTCTTGATTGGCAATATATTGGGTTGTTATCAAGTAGGAGTCATAACGGATATGTGCTATATTCACATCCGCTGAGATCCATTATGAACGGTTCCCCATCCATGGTAGCGAAGAGGAATATTGCATTAGGCTCTTTGTTGTCCAGCAACCGATGGGTCAGGAAGTTGAAATCTTACAAAGTGATAAGAGCTTATTCCAAAGCAAGTTTGATGTACATCTTGGAGACTTATAGAAAGAAACAATTGATAACCTTTGTGGAACACTTTGACAAGTATTCCTTGGCTCTTTTGGCAATTTTTTTAGCAGAGAAAAACAACATTATTGCACCAACAGATGATGTTACCAAGTGGTTAGCACCATTCACACCCGTTGCTAAATGATATAAGACAGAGACCAACAAAATTGCATTATCATTGTGCAATGCATCGTCAAGAAAGCAACAAAGCACCAACACCTGTTTGTCGTGATAATCTTCAAGGAAGGTGCTCTCGTGAACATTGTAAGTTTAGGCATGAACAAGGACAACAAGTTGCCGTGTTTGAGCACAGGCCAACGCACAAAACTTTCAAGAACAAAGATAAATACAACAAGAACAAACGAATTGTTCGCAATACTGAATGTTTTGAGCCAATGAAGAGACCAATTGACATGCGTATTGTATTTGATCTTGGAAGCAACAAATTGGAAACCCAGTTGAGCACAAGAGATGTTTTGCTGGTGCCAAACCTATTCAATACCTTCCCAGAAGGTTCTCTGTATAACTCACTGATGCATGAGGTTGAAAACTGTGGAGTTGCGCCAGAAGAACTACTGAAATTGTGGCATGGCAACGACAAAATAGACGGAACTCACTTGATTGTCAATGATAGGACACCATGGAAAGAAAAGTGTCCAACCTTTAACTTTGTGGTGAATAAGATCAAGGATTTTTTTGGCATGCAAATTCAAGCAACTAGGCTGAACATCTACAAGGACACAAGCCAGTGGAAGCCATTCCATCATGACAGCGCCTACGTCAATCCAGAAAAAGCGAAGGTTCAAAACTTTACCGTGGCTGTATCATTTGGATGTACAAGAAGTGCTGCTTTTGAACATGCAAAAACAAAGACAGTAATAAGCTTTCCACAAGGAGACGGTATGGTTTATTGTTTTAGCAATGACACAAATGCAATTTGGAGACACGGCATTCTGCAAGATATGCCTGTTCGTGATGAGGGTAGAGTGAGTATCATTTGTTGGGGTAAAGTGAATGGAATGGTTGGAATTGTTGATTATTGATGGTCTATTGACAATGAATATAGCCATGATTCTGTAGATTCATGTGGAACAGCACCATGAGCAGTTGGGTTGCACTGTATGTAGCTTCCTGCTTTGAAGAAGCAAGTGTCATAATCAGATGGAATGTTTAGTTTTGGTGTGTCCATGTCATCATAAAAGACTTTGATGACACCATCGCTAACTACTACTTTGATGTTGTACTTGTCTCCCAAATTGTAATCTGGGTTAAGTACTCCATAATTGGTTTTATCGTGGAACACATCGATCACAAACTTTGTGCTTCTCCTTGGTCTCCAGCATCTAATCTCGATGACATCACTCGCACCTCTATGCACTTGACCAATCACAGTGCTTGGGCGTATTGTGGGGAGAGATACGGTGCAACCAGAAAAAGTCATTGTGTGGATGCCATCATTAGTGCTCCATCTAGCTTTGTTTGTTCCATTCATCTCACGAAGTTCTGAACGTGGGTTGAATGTATTCTCGGTAGTGGCACCACCAGAGAAAGATGTAAAACAAACAGCATTTTCTTCGTCATTGACATGAAAGTATGAAGGATGCTCATATGATTGCAACTCTGGATTGAATATGTCAATGGGATTTTTGGGTTCGCCTATAGAAAGGGCTTTTAACAGGTAAGGTACCAGTTAGAGAAGTCTATTATACTGGATGGCAACTTACTCATTGGTGATATATAGTATATGCAGAAATGTATTTTTACCTAACAATTAAAAGCCTTCACCGATAAAAGAGAGTAAGAAACAGTAGCAACATCGTGAGAATAAGTAAAACTGTTATGATTGACATAAGTAGATCACTATACTTTTTCAGCACGGATAACTTATGCATCAAGTAAATCTTATCCGAAGAGCATTGGAACTTGCGTCCTATAGACTCTATGAAACTTTGTGATTTGTTGTCTGAACCTAAGCATGAGTACTGATCAAAAAGTGTTGGCACAAAACAGTAGCCATTCAAACCTAATGATGAAACAAAAATGTCAACATGCTCATCTTCCATTTTTGATTTCCAATCACTGTTCACTATATTGTGCATTCCCCTCCTCGTCAAGCAATAGGCATGGAACCCAGCGGGTGTTATCTTCATGAAAGTACGGTCATCATCAACAAACTGTGCATTGACATATGGCATAATGGTTCCAGATGCACTAATAAAGGGGAGATAACCCAACTGCAATATGTCCACATGTTCTTTATTATCTAGAAGGAAAGCAATAGCTTTCTCAACAGAGGCTTCATTGTAAGTGGGTGAAGGCACCACATCATCTTCGAAAATAAGTATTGTGTCCAACCCGTCTTCATAAGCTTTGTTGATGACAGAAATATGTGAGTGGAAACAACCATATCGGCCACCTTTTTGTGGCTGGGGTTGTGCCGTGTAAAACTGCACAGGTATATTGAGAGCCTCAAAGACCTTGGATACACTTTGTTTTTTATCTTGTCTGGTTGAAAGGTTAATGCAAATCACTCTGTCAAACGCATTGTAAATCGACATACTTTATAGTATGCTTTGAAAAACCAATGTGGGAAAAATATGGTAAAAAAATTGATAAATGCAATATATATTTTGTTGAACAACAAACGAGTAAGACATACAATATTGTGAATATACTTCGAATATATATTTTGAGTATACATTGTGATATGACACAAGTTCTTCCAAGAAGTATTACTTGGCAAGGACATGGTAAGTCTAGATTGTGTAATGTGTCATTCCCAGATGTGAATGACGCTGATGTGGCAGAAGATATCGATGATTATGTTGATGTGCAACCTGTCTATATACCATCATCTCCTATAAACATTCGCAGACCTACTTCGTTGAAGGATTATAGGAGACCCTTACCTACATTGGTAGTGAGGAAGCGCAATACTTCTAGTTTGTAAAACTATGTTGGTATTATGAATATAATTATTTTTTTGATCTGTGTTGTATACACATATATAGACATGAGAATCAATTTATACATAGCACAAAAATGTATTTTCAGTTGATACCAATAGACATTTTGATACATATTGTTTCTTTGACAGATGACGACACAATACATGCGATGGCATGTACATGCAAAAGCCTGTGTAGCATTTTGAAAGAAAACCAAGACAAAGTGACATGGGGTAAGTACACTAATCAACAATATGATTTATACGGCAATACACTTCAATATATATGTGTATATCAACCACCAACCAATGAGGAAAGACTAATTGTTGAGGATTGCTGGACCGAAAATCATAATTTATCAATGTACCTTTTGACTTTGATGCTCTTACACAAAATTGATGGCGAAAATGATTTTGATGTCATAACATCTATTCGTGTCAAAGGTGATGTGCATTCCGTGACATTGACTGTGGGACAAGATGTACATATGACGCTCAACTTACGTGAGCATATGACAAACGAGTTGAATGGTGAAATAGAAATCCTTAACCCATTCTTGGAGTTCATACCAGTCTATTCTTTGCAGACGTGTGGTTCATTCATGTCGTTGCAAAGCAACGGGGGAGACGTGAGCGTTTGTATTGAAAAAGCAAAGCTTAAAGCAATTCCTGACACCAATCATCTCATACACAGAGTGCCTACAATATTCTACAATAAGGTGTTTGATAGTGTTGTTCCAAAACACATAATATTACCTATCAGTTGCACTTGGAATAATGACTTTGGCTGTATCACATTCAATCAGAGTATGGAAAATGTCCTTGACAGGATACAACTTGTCGATGCAAGGTTCACAAAGATATATGATATAGCAGCGAAGCGCCTTGAAGTTTCGTTTCTTCAAGGAAGAACAAACAAAATAAAGTGGCTTAATACAGACAATCAACACACTAAGTATATCATTCCGCTTATTGGGCACGGTGGCATGTATAACATTGTGCTTTTCTTGAAAGACATTGTCAAAGACTTATCAATCTTCGGTGTTAAATGGCAAGAGAAAGTTGTAGAGTGTTTGAGAACTTTTCAAGAATAGTGCATATGTATTTCAAGGATGTATAACTATCGCGACAAGAAAGTATCAAGAAGTCTGCAAAGTCTTCACATGTTTTTGTGGTTAATAGCCTACTTCATGGCAAGTGAGACATGATGCATGACATTTTTGGAATCAATATATACCCTCATGACATTGATAGGATTCCTATCAACATACTCCTCTGTATATTCACAATTTAACTCGGTGTATTCTTTTCCAAAGAATTTTGCCAAGTTGTGGTAGTCTGCCTTGTGAAAGTATGGTCTCCACGTCAGCTTTCCATCGCATTTTGAGGTGGATGGTAGATTGCCATAAAAGTGTTGGTCGCATACTGGATCGCAATACCAATGTTTGCGAAAGTTTATTTCAATGAGATGCCCATTGTCAGGCAAAAGAAATACGTTTGTATTCCCAGCACCATGACAAGATAACATGACCTTGGTATCCGCAAGGATTTCAGCTTGATCTTTGAAAGACATGTTATCAAAGTCTACAACTTTCCATGGTATATTTTGTTCTTGACACGTTTGGATGAAGACATGTTCAAAAGGGTCTCTCGTAATGAAATCAAACAATACCCTTGATTTCATGCGCTTTACAAATGTTGCGTAAACCCCTGACCTTTTTGAACATCCCAAATTATCTTTAACTCTCTTAGCAAAATGCAGGTAAGAAGGATACGGAGTGTATTCAATGAAAGACCATGGATCAATGATCCATCCACGATATGTCAAGTTATATGCGTTATTAATGAGTAGGTTTTCCTTCTTACAATAGTCTTGAACTTCTTCAATGCTGGTAAAAGTAGGGAGTATACAGTTTAACAAGTCCCTCCTCCAATAATGAACTCCATTGTCTTGGAAATTCTGTAAATAAAGAATGAATTTTTGTTGTTGCGTATCTTTGATATGCTCCCAGACTGCATGAATTTCAAGGGCAAAAAAGTGAAAGATATTCACATCTACGATTGAGCTAGTAATCAAGGTCACTTGTTTCATTCCAGTGTTGATGTTTTTATTGTATGTTCATGGTTCTCCTTATGTTCATGTATTTCTATGGTGTCTTTTAGTAGGAACTTCTGCATGTTAATAAGACCCTCCAGAGCCTTAAAGTACTCATCCCTCTTTGCCCAATCAAGAGATGCCAACTTTTCAATTGCAGTATGTTCAATAATCTTGCAGTATTTCTTGTATTTTTTGTTCTTTACAAGACCACATACCAAATTTGCCCTTTCAATATCTTTTTTCCCTTTTTCGCGATACCATCCATCAAATGGATTTCGTTTATCATATAAATCAGGATAGACATGAGACACATTTTCCATGTATATCAAGGCCAGTAATTCTTCAAGATATCCATTGAGTTTTTTGATGGGTAGCCCGTTCTTGAGGCTCATACTTTTGTCAAAAACAGACTTTGGTAGATGTTGATCTGTGAACACTAAATCGACAAAGTCATCACGTTTGAAGGAAATCATGATTAATGCATATCTATTGTAACCCATGACAGGTATTTTGTGTTTCCCCGTATTTATCACTACAACTTTGTAATCATTAGGACGCTTTTGTGCACGAATAAACTTAGACACCTTCAACAACCAGTAGTCAAAACACTCATCAAACGATAACAATGTTTTATTTGTGGAGATTGTGATATCTATGTCTTTGGTTATGACTTTGTTAGGCATATCATACTTTGAGGTAAGCAAGACACTCAAGCCGTAGCCTCCAGCAACGACTGCTTTGAACTTGGGTGATGTTTGGTTTCGAACATTCTTCTTGGAAGTGAGAAATCCAACCAAGTCATCTTTAAAATATGTTTTGAAATCATTCAAGGCATGTATGTAATGTTGGTCGTCCATATACTAAGTATAAACATCTTTATGACTATTGTCAATTGAATTTATGCGACAACTAGTTTGACAATATAAGAAAAAGAAGGATTATCATAACAAGATGCCGTTCAGGCTAATGACCGTATATGCGAAGGCAAACAATCCCTTCCACTTCTCAAACAAACAGAACCGTCCTATTTTCCAACGGGTTGGCTCTCGAAAACATGTGTTTGTGGAAGAGATAGAACAAGCTTTTACGGTATCTGCAAAAATGGACCTTAAATCCACCATTCAATATTTCAATATGTTAGGAATAGACTATCTACGAGCATGCAAATATCATAAAACCGTGTCGCAACTGGAACAAGCATATAGAATTCGCATTGATGAACCTGTAAAATAAATATGTGTGTTTGTAGTTTGTTTATTTTTTTGCGTTTGACTGTAATACAGTCATGGATGCGATTGTAAAACCGTTACGATTAGGATATTGGGAGCTGAGTATCACCGAAGCGCAAATCGCTTATGAGCAAGATAAGTTGCTTTTTACTGCCATACGCCACGATGACGAAGCAAGCATAATTGCACTGATTGACAAAGGGGCATACATTGATGAAAAGTTCTTTGAAGCATGTATTGTTCACAAAACGGTGCCACTGATTGAGATGATGATTGAGAGATACCCATACGCTATTCAAGTGTCAAAGAAGACGTTGTCGAGGTTATGCATCAAATATTACACCAACCGACCAATCCTCAAATATGTTCTTGAGCATTGCTTGGTCGCTAATATGTTTGACATATACGACCCTCTTCTTCACGCGTCTATCCAAGGGGATATGGATATACTTAAAACAATTGTTAGGCGATTCCCTTTTGCACGAGACTTACTGTATTCGCCATTCTTTTGGGCAGCTAAATCAGGTCAGATGCATATTGTTTCATACTTGTATGACCTTCTAAAGAGGGTTGATGATATACACATGAGCAACACCTTGTTGAATGTTATACATGAGTGTAGCATCCAAGCTGACAAAATATACTCGTGCGCACCTGTAATACGTTTACTTATTGAGAAACAGGAATCCACACTTTTCCATTGTGTAGAAAAGTGTTTTGAGAAAAAGAATAGCTTTGTTTTAGCATTGTTGTTGCGTTATTTACCTCATGGATGTTTTTCTTTAGAAACAGCCCACAACATGGTGGTTGTTTGCGAAGCCTTCAAACTTAGACGCGCAGTATCTGTTATCATAAGAGCATTGAAAAAGCATAGACGCATGGTGTTTGTGAGAACTATGTATAAAGCGATGAAGTATATGTATTCACCTTCTATTGTTGAGATCATAGCAAAACATGGCAATATAATATAAGGAAAACATCATGCCAGAAGGACCCGAAGTTACCTACCTAACAGAAGTATTGCAAAGTTATTTGGTTGGGAAGAAGCTTTTATCAATAGATATTTTGCGTGGTCGCTACAAAGTGCATACAAAACCTAAGAACTTTGATACATTTATGTCACTATTACCATTAAGGTGCACACATGTGGAAAAGAAAGGGAAAGTAATCTTTATGTACTTTGAGAAAGATTGGTGCATTGTGTCAAAACTTGGTATGACAGGGTGGTGGTATGACCCTTTGCATAAACCCTCTTGGCGCAACATGTACCCCAACATTGTCTTCAATCTGTCAATTGGAAGAAAGAGAAAGGAACTTCACTACAGTGACTTTAGGAACTTTGGAACTCTTACCTTTTATCACAATTCAGTTGACATACAACAAGAATACAACAAAATTGCACCAGATATAATGTCATCTTCAACCACGTTCAGGAATGTATGGACAAGGATTAAAGGTTTGCGAGCATCTAAGAAAGAGTGGTTGATTGAAGACGCCCTCATTGACCAGAAGGTTATCTTCTCTGGCATAGGAAACTACTTGAAATCGGAATCGTTGTATGAAGCTAGAATATCTCCCTTGCGCCAAGTAAAACACATTTCACGTAGTGAGTGGTTGAAGCTTTTCTGTATAATGAAAAACATAACAAACAAAATGTTGATTGTATTAAGAAGCAACGATACGAGTAAGTATATGGATAACATGCAGGTCTATGGAAGGGCTGCCGATCCATTAGGAAACCCCATAGTAACAAAGTTATCAAAAGCGGGCCGCATGACTTATTGGGTTCCCACTTTACAGAAATAAATAATGTATTTGTAGAATGTAAGATGAAGTTTGCGAATGTGGTTGATCGCATTCGCTTGTTGCAACAAATGTTATTTTGCACCTATATTTTGATACACACAACCGTGAGTTCCCCCTTGCAAATGCACTCTCTTACTGTTGTTTTAAATATATGCAATGAACCTTCATCTGTGTCAGTTACAAACCTTACAAACCTTCTTAACCACAATGCAGAACATGTTAATTTGCCAGATATGATTGATGTATGTTCGGGTGGTCTGCGTTCCTACGAGACAACTGTATTACCATATATTGTCAATATACCTTGTGCAAAAGGCAGAAAGGAACTGGAAACACGACATACAATGAATTGTGATTATTGGGGATGGTCAAATACGGCCTTGAGTATAATCAAGGAGCATTCCCCAACAATATACTCTACGTCTTATGATCATACAATTTATATATTGCCAGATATTGACAGATGTGAGTTCGCAGGGCTTGGTATAATAGGGCCGTGCTCGGGACGTGATTGCAGGATATGGATAACAGGAACATATGCTTCCCAACTTGCCACCTATGTGCATGAAATAGGACATACACTTGGTCTGCTTCATGCATCATACAACGGAAGTGAGTATGGTGATCTATCAAGTGCTATGGGCTCTTGTTGCTTTCAACGTTGCTATAATGCAGGCAATACTAACTTTCTCCAATGGACACACCCGACAAACTCTTTCAACATATTGCCTCTCCGATATTTCTCAAAGGACATAATGCTGCTTCCCAATGAGTATTTTCTGGTAGATACTCCTTACGATGCAAGGTTCTTTGTTCAATACAGGTATCCAATATCGGTAAGGTACGATAACGAAATGGCTGCAAATTTCTCAAAATGCGTCAATGTATATCAAGCTGAACACGACCATCCCGAAAAGACTGAGTTGCTCAACATATTATGTGACGGTAACAGTAATTGGTCTAATAGTAAACAACATTTTACCATTTCTATCAAAAAGAAAACAAATGCATCTGCACTTATAAACATTCAATCCATTGTACATCTTGACAACAATAACAGAACATGTTCTGTTGGTGCTATGTTGATAGCATAACATCAATGTGTGACGGGTCATAGACAATAATTCCTGTTCCAGTATGATGTCCCAAAGATGATACATCAAGCTTCTTAAGGGTTTGCGGGATATTGCGCCAGACATCTTGCATGTTCTGGTTGACATTGATATTGTCCAAGACCAAAATGCCCTTGAACTTGTAGTACATAAGTTCGGATATAACTTTCAGTATTTCTGTTTTTAGATTGATGTCGATGTCCAAGACAATCAAGTTTGCTTTAGCCGCATGGGGAAGTATTGCTTGACAACTTGCCACAAGCATTCGAATGTTTGGTCGTTTTAGTGGTGTGATGAGTGCTTGACCATCTTGACCATCTGGAATCTGTTTCTTTGTATCTAACGTCAACACTTGTGTTTGTTCATTGTATGACAGTGCAAGCGCACTTGAACCATAGAGTGTGCCCATGTCTACGGCTACTCCTCCAATAGCTTTTGATAGAAATGCCAGTAGTTTGAAAGGTTCTTTCCCTGTTTCTTGCACAAAGTATTGTTGAAATGCTGGGTTCCATTGGAGAAAGTGAGCGAGATGAGACAGATCTAGTTCTTCTATCGCTTTCTTATTGAGCTCAACAAGCATCTTATTGATTATTTAAGACATTACTTGAATAACTTCTTAAGCATATTGCAAGGATGCAACAATGTGGATATTGTAATTCAACACACATGACGAGATACTGGTTGAAGGACACTGGAGTGTATTTGCGTTGTGATGAATGTCTAAGAGAATTCTTTGATGATGGAAGTCTGATTCCAACTCGTTTTGACTTGTACCTAAGATTGAAGACTTTGGAAGATAATGTGAAACAGAAAGAAAGCGAGATATCATTAATGGAAACGAGGGTTGCAAAGTTTTTTTTGCGTTTTTTTGGAACAGTATTGTAACAAATGAGTTTCATCCCTTGGACTGGCCCAATTTCGTTTTCTAACATACGGACTGCATTAGGTCAATCATCATCACTACCAACCGGTATGGGCGACTTGTATAATAGCTCAATATTTGCACCAACTACTGGTGCAGTTAGCATAGCGGAAGTTAGAGGTATCACAACCAATCCAATTTTTCAGTCATTTAGTCCCGAGACACAAAGTAATGCTTCAGGTATTTTTTCGGTAAAACTAGTAAATAGTGCCTATACAGGTCCTGTCTTGAACCTCCGTCGTTCCAGCGATAACGTCTCTAATGATTTTTATAGTGATTACGCAGGAAATCTCAAAATGGCAGATGGAACCAATTATGCTGATTGGAGCAACGGAACAATCCGCGTTATGACTTGGTATGACCAATCTGGAAATGCACGTCATGCCAATGCTACGTCTGCATCTGGTGGAAACCCCCCTTTATTTGTTACTGAACCAACCGGCACTGGCAAATACTGCATTTACTTTCCAAATAGCAATGCATCTGCGAGCCAATACTATGGTTTTACAACACCTATTCTATCAACACGTTCTGTTATTTGTAACTATTACACTTTAACAAAAGCATCTTCATGGCAACAATTCTTGACTCAAAACAATACAGAGGTGCTTCAACTACGTATTACCAATGTTAATCAAATCATCGGTGGTGGTAATGAATTTCTTAATTCTACTGCTTTTACAGTTTTCAACGGCACATATTCAAGCACATCACCATTTATACAAAATACAATAAATACATGGCATACATTTGCTTGCTGCCGCACAACAACGGGCAATGCAAACTTTGTGCATATTGGACATTTAACTGTCACTGTAAGTTCTGGAACGCTACAATCACGCTCGTTTAATGGTTATATGACTGATTTATACACATTTAGTAACCAATTATCATTAATCCCTATCCCATCTAGTTCAAACATTCCTGAGTTTCAAACTTACTACAAAAACAATCATATTCCGTTTTGGCGTAACGGTTTAATTGGTTGCTACTTGGCAGAGAAGTTCAGTAGTAATGTGTGGTATGATGCATCTGGTTTCAATAACAATGTAACGACAGTGTCAGGCACGGTTGCCATGAGTAACGTAACAAGTATATCAGGATTAGGTGGATTACCGTATTTGGCAGGTAACACAAGTGCCAGCATGACGTTCCCAAATGCTATTTTACCCAGCAATTACACATTATTTCACGTGACAAGATACAATGGATCAAATCAAAAACGTATTCTGACATCCCCAACTAATACAAGTAGCAACTGGCTTTCTGGACACTGGAATGGATTATCTGGTGTCTCTTACCATATGAACTGGCTAACACAAACTTCTTCAAACATTCATGGATCAAATTGGGTCTTATCGACAGATCAAAATAGCTTGTATAGATCTGGGCAATCGAACAGAACCATTGCCGCTCCAGGAACACCCAGCTTTGCAACAAACATAGGAATTAATAACATATCTGCTGAACTGAGCGATTGGGGAATTGCAAGTGTCCTTGTATACAATCGCACTCTCCCATCCAACCAATATCTTGCTATTGAAGATTACCTTGCTTCAAGGTATTCGCTTCCATTCCCCATACAAGAAGGGCTCATATTGTCCTTGTGTGCAAATGATTTTCTTTCAGGAGCAACAAATTGGGTTGATAGGACAGGTCTTGGAAACAATTTCACACTCAGTTCCTCCAATGTTTTTGGAACGTCAGGTGGTTTAAATTGTATGCGGTGCGCAGCAAACACAGGGTTTGTACAAGCGAGTAATGGTTCCAACACACCAATTGGCACATATAATACATTCATTGTTTTTGCACAGTTATCAAATTACACCACTGATTGGAGGACCCTTTATAGGGGAGTTCCTGCAATGGGTGATCATCATTTACTTATTGCAAGTGGTAATAACAACCTTGGTTTTTATAGCAATCTAGGGGCTGGATTTATACCATTCGATACAAACGTAGATGTAAGCACTCTCACTAATGTGTATTCTAAGTTCAATATGTGGGTAACACATCATTCAACAGTACCTCCATACGTACAATTTTACTACAACCCTTCCAACTTACCTCTCACGCAAAGAGGTGTTATAGCAACAAACTCCAATGCCGCTATCAGACATGGAGTTGCCTACATTGGTTCATATTCAACTATTCAATATTTTGGCAACATAGCACAAGTCATGATTTACAATCGACAGCTTGGAGATCACGAACTAGTCGATATCTTCAACCGATACAAGAACTTGTATGGATTATAACATGACATTTGTTATTATTTTCCTGTAATGTAAGTATACTTATTTCATATACTTCACGTGCAGCAAGTTTTATTGTCGTATGTATCAGAGAGTTGACCACAACTGAAATGCAACAGGTTGAGACTTTTTTGATGCGAAGGTATGCAGTGTAATAGATATAAAGCGCTTTGATGAGATATATGCATACTCTATCATGAAAGATGGCAGAGGTTATACACAGTGTACCACAGGAAATCCTTACAAAATACTTTGACGCATTGCCGTTGAAAACATCAATTAGATTTGCATCATCTTCTAAGTGGCTCCACAAGTTGTTAGGCGGCCATGTTAAGATGAAAGAAAAAGAAAGTATTGTGGAAATGTTATGTCACATCATACACACCCTAAAGGTGTTTTACAATGATCTGACATCTGTGAACAGAATGAACATTATGTTGAGTTTTATGTTGAGAAGGTTGATCCACACCACTGCTGTTTATGATACAATCAATGATGCTGATCTAAATTTTGCTTTGTCAACGAAATACAATGATGAATACAACAACTTGTTCCTCCATGTAAGCGAAGAGATGGAAATGAATATCAAGGAGTTCAACACCTACATGGAAAATGCACAATTTGAGTACAGAGGTTTCAATATTATTGGTCTTCCTACCAATGAACGGAATAGACTGAATACTTTCAAGCATGTGATTGAAACGCGATACTTTAATGAACCATTCAAACTACAAGCTTATTTGGCATTCGAAAACAACGTCTTCATGGAATTCATCTTTGATGGTGAATGTGTAGAATTTGATTTTCATTATAGACGTGTTGAAGACGGACAGTGGGTGTTCATCGACCAAGCCATTAATCAGGCAGGGTTTTCGTTGGAGCATGCTCGTGAGATAAACCGCATGTTATGTTTTCAGCATGACAATAAGAAAGCTGTTATCGAGATTGTTGATATCATGTTCTCATTGTTTGGAACGTGTGTCAATGAATGCCTCGTTAGAGGTGCAGAGCAAACCAATGTTTCTATATGGAACACAGTATATGAAGAAAACATTGTATTAGCTGAATCGATGAACTGCTACATGACAGAGTATAGAATAGAAGATTTAGTGCATGATATCACAAAGTCCATCATGCGTGAAGATGATAGTTCGTAAGTAAACTATTAAGTTGAGCTTGAACAGCGGCAAGTTGTATTTCCATGTCTTTTATTTTTTCATTTTGTTGTTTGATTGCTTCTACAAACAACCCAGCCATGTTTCCATACGCAACACTATACATTCCATCATCGTGTATATGGACTGCCTCTGGCAGAACCTCAAGAACCTCTTGTGCGATAAGACCAGTATGTTTCTTTGTGCTGCTTGAGACCTCATCATTTCTGTTGAAAGTATATCCAGTCAATTTCAGCACTTTGTTCAATCCATCCGCGATGGGAGTGATGTTTGACTTCAATCTTCTATCAGAGAAGGCTGTTATATCATCGCTTGCAAGGATCTTGCCGATGACATGTAGTTTTTCCGATGGTGTTGCTGTTCCTACACCTAAATCACCAGCAACATAGGTTCTTCCATCACTTGCACGGACACCAAAAAGAGCTGTTTCTGAACTGTTTTCAAATATGAATCCATTGGTACTAGCATTAAAGACACGGAACCTAAGCGCGTATGCCGTAACAGTGCCGAACCCACACGTATTGGCATTCCCTAAGCTTTTGGAGGCGTTCGATGTTGCCACATATATGCCCCAGTTCGTGTCTGTTAAGTCCCACATGTAGATACCTCTTGCCGAAGTCCCATCTATTGAACCTTGCACAGCCAACCTACAGTTATTTGCTTGTATGCCACCAGATACGTCAAGTTTGTAACCTGGTGTCGTTGTACCTATACCTACATTCCCATTGCTTTTATCAATGGTCAAACGTGTTGATGTTGAAGTGACAAAGTCCCAAGAGCTGGTAATCTTTAGCTTTTGTGAATCTTGATTGTCTATCCCCATTGCCCAACCAGAAACACCACTCACATCAAACGACACCCATGGGTTACCACCACTGGATGTGTTTACCCTTGCGCACATGATTGAATGCCCACTAGTGGTAGTTGTGGGGTTGTAGATATACAATCCATTAGAATCTGGAGATCCGCTGTTGTACGGAGTTATCTGCAGTTTAGCATTAGGGCTCGTTGTTCCTATACCGACATTGGTATTACCTCCTAACGTCATTGTTGGTGATGTTAATCCCGAACCTAAGTGAATATTACACCCTGTAGTGTTTCTTATGATAAAATCTCCAAGAAGTGTGTTATTGAAGAAGTTGTTTGGAGTTCCTACAATACCAACATCTCCATTCAATGTGTTGTTGCTTGCTGAGATGCGCATAACGGCAGCACTACCTACGGTTGCTTGACTGATGTGAAGTTGTTGTGCAGGAGTTGATGTCCCAATACCCACATTGGAACCTCCACTGACATACACGTTGCTACTGTTGTTAGACCAATGTGTTGCTGAGCCGCCACCCGAAAATGCTATACCATTTGACCTAAGGGTTCCCGTGAAGTTAATGTCTCCACTGACGTCCAACTTGTAAGCAGGATTAGACATACCAACACCTACATTTCCTCCTCTATCTACTGCAAACCTAGTAGCAATGGTGTCCGGATTGCTTGTTGATGTTACATCACGTATCAAGAATGATGCATCAGTCCCGTCATCATGGAAGTCAAGTGTCAACTGGATAGCATTATTCCCTCCTAGCTGTCTCAACAAAGCGTAATCATTGACGGTCCCTGCTTCATTGAAAACGATGTATGTGTTAGTGCGGTTGTTGCTATCGATTAGATTGGAACTGTATGTTGTTGTTCCGCCATTCAAGATGAGTGTCCCGTTGACTCTTGATTCACCATTGACATCAAGTTTAAATGCAGGTGTTAATGTACCTATTCCAACATTTCCTCCTGACGTGACCGTAAATGCATTCGACCATGTAACCGTGGCATTAGACGCAACATTAGAACAGTGATTGATAAGCAATTGATTAGGTCCTTTGCTGATTGAAAAGTTGCCACTTGCTGTTGAACTAACATAGTTTGTGCCATTCCAATATGCATCGAAGATAACATTGACATTGTTATGTTGATAAGGTAACATTTGGAGTAATGGATGTGTGTCAGCAGTGGTTGTAAAGTTCATGTGCGGACCAGATATACTGTTGTCTGTGCCATTCACCACCAATGTCGTCGAAGGATTAGATGTTCCAATACCAACGTTCCCAGAACTATTGATGACCATCCTTGGCACACCTGTAGTAGAGAAACCGATGGTACCCGTTCCTGCGTGATAAATACCAGTATTACTGTCTTCCCTCCAGGAGAAAGAAGGCACGTTACTTTGATCATTAGAAGCACTCGATAAAATCTGATTCGACCCGTATATCTTGCCATTCACATGGAACCTTTCTACAGGAAAATCATTATTGATGCCCACCGTATTGTTTGAGTTGATGCATATTGCTGATGTTGTGTTGCCGTTTTGTAGCATCATTCTTCTTCCTGTTGTTAACGCTCTCAACACAACATCACCTACATTTGTGTTGGTTGAACCTGCGCCTACTGTGTTGGCAAGAAAAAAATCTCCATATCCACCACCGTTTGACAACGTGATCATGGGAAGACTCGCTTGGAAATTGAGTGCGCCTGTCATTGTACCACCAGCTTTATTGAGCAGGTTATTACTTGACCATGTAGCCGTGTTCGATGCTGAGAAGGCTGTATTGCTTCCAAACAAAGCCATATTTGAGATGTTCGTGATGGTCGTTCCTTGATAGGCAGTGGCATTAATTGTTCCATTGACGTCTAATTTAACTGCTGGTGATATTGTCCCTATACCAACATTTCCACCTGATGTGACCGCAACGGCATTTGACCATGCCAATGTGGCGTTAGAAGCAACATTGGAACAATGATAGATGACGAACTGATTGGCACTTTTATTAATCTGGAAGTTACCACTTGCTGTTGAACTGATCCAATTGGTGCCGTTCCAATATGCATCAAAACTGACGTTGACATTGTTATGTTGGTAAGGTAGCACTTGGAGTACTGGATGTGTGTCAGCGGTTGTGGTGAAATTCATGTGTGGTCCTGACATACTATTATCAGTTCCATTTACTGCCAATATTGTTGATGGGTTAGATGTACCAATGCCTACATTTCCAGAACTATTAATTACCATTCTCGGTGCTCCTGCCGTGGCGAAGCCGATGGTGCCCGTTCCTCCGTGATACATACCAGTGTTGCTATCTTCCCTCCACGAGAAAGAAGGCACATTACTCTGATCGTTAGAAGCACTTGACAATATCTGATTTGAACCATAAATCTTTCCATTGACATGGAATGTCTCAACGGGGGTTGTGATGTTGATACCAATGGCATTGTTTGAGTTGATACACAAAGCGGACGCGCCTGTTCCAGTTTGTACAAAAACCCTTGTGCCTGTAGTGGCTGCCCTTATAACCGTGTCCCCTGCATTTGCACTCGACGAGAATTGCCCACTTGAACTTGCTATCCCAAAATTTGCCTGACCCGAAGAATTGGATAATGTGACGTTTGGAAGAGAAGTTATGATATTGAGAGCCCCTGTCATTGTATCACCTGCTTGGTTAACCATGTTGTTGCTGGTCCAGTTAGCGGTGTTGCTACCATTGAGAGCCATGTTAGAGATGTTTGTAATAGTTGTTCCCTGGTATGTTGTTGCATTGATAGTTCCATTGACATCCAAACGCACACTTGGATTAGACGTGCCAATACCAATATTTCCCGAATTGTCGATAACAGCCCTTAAGGCACCTCCAGTGGTGAACCCTATAACATTGCTTGCATGTCTATACATACCTGTGTTACTGTTTTCTGCCCAAGAGAAACCAGGTACATTGCTGGTATCATTGATGGTATTAATGAATTGTGTATCTGAATACACCTTCCCTACAACGTGAAGGGATTGAGTTGGTGCTGTCGTTCCTATCCCTGTTCCTGAACTTGTGATAGACAAAACATGCTTGTTACCGACAATATTGGACGCTTGAGATGTTTGCCAAACATAGAAGTCAAATGAATTGTTTGTGTCATTGGCATTTGAATTGTGCCTTGTGTTGATCGCATGTGCGTAGTTGCTTGTATTACTCCACGATAACTGGAGTTGGTTGCTAGAGAACACATTCGAGTAATTCCCATTTCTCACTACTATTGCTCCATTTGCTACAAGAGACGGTGTTGATGTTGTGATTACAAGAGAACCAGTCATGGTATCTCCAGACTTTTTAGTAAGATTATTGCTTGACCATACAGCTATGTTAGAGGTATTGGATAGAGATGTGTTGGTCGTTGCTAGATGGGTGAAGATTGTGTTTGAGGTGTTGGACAAAGATGCATAGATGTTGTTAGAGAAACCTGTCACCCGTGTGTTTATTGTATTGGATGTGTTGGAAAGCGATGGGAATATGTTGTTGCTTGTGTTATATGCAACGTTGCTTGCATCCGTGGCGGTGTTAGATGCATATAAAGACACTGACAACAGACCTCCTCCTCCACCAGATGCCAAATATAATGCGTTTGATGTTGAAATTGCTATATCTGCTACTTGTTTCACAGCATTTGCAGTTGATGCATTGCTCACGCTTGTACTTGTGTAAGAATCAAGCAATAGATTGCAATATCCAGAAGCAAATAGAGAACCTGATATATGAGCAGTGAAAGTGGGGTTGCTTAAGCCTACGCCGAGGTTGCTAAGTATATAAACATTGGAACGTAACTTGACATTTCCCGCAACATCCACTGCTTCCGTTGGATTACTGAATGCAACGGACAATCCTTGAAGGGCATATAAATTGTTTGAGATTTTAGTATTTCCTGTTACATCAATGGCCTCTGTAGGATTGCTGTTGGCAACGCCAAAACGCATCATGGCGTAAACGTTACTAGAAGCCTTAATATTACCAGAAACATCGACGCGTTCTGTAGGATTACTGTGTCCAATAGAAAGATTGCTTAGGATATATACATTGGAGCGTAACTTTGAGTTTCCCACTATATCCAAGGGTTCTGTTGGGTTGCTAAGAGCAACAGACAAGCGGTTGATTGCGTATATATTGCTTGATGCTTTTATGTTTCCTGTGATGTCAAGGGCTTCCGTTGGGTTGCTATTAGCAACACTCAAACGGTTCAATGCATAAATGTTGTTTGAAGCCTTTATGTTACCATTCACATCTATACGTTCAGTTGGATTACTATGAGCAATAGATAGATTACTCAGGATATATACATTGGAGCGAAGTTTGGTGTTTCCAACCACATCTAAGGTTTCCGTTGGGTTGCTGTCTGCAACACATAAACGATTAAGAGTGTAAAGGTTGTTGGAAACTTTGACATTACCTGTGATGTCAAGGCGCTCTGTTGGATTGCTGTGAGCAATAGATAGATTGCTAAGAATATATACATTGGAGCGGAGTTTTGTATGGCCTACAACATCTAGGGGCTCCGTAGGGTTGCTATCTGCAACACCCAAGCGGTTGAGAGTATAAAGGTTGTTTGAGATTTTAGCATTTCCAGTGACATCAAGACGTTCTGTAGGGTTGCTATGAGCGACAGAAAGATTACTGAGAATATATACATTGGAACGAAGTTTTGTATTGCCTACAACATCCAAGGGCTCCGTAGGGTTGCTATCTGCAACACCTAAGCGATTTAGAGTGAAAAGGTTGTTTGAAACTTTGGCGTTTCCTGCTATATCAAGACGTTCAGTAGGATTGCTGTTAGCAATAGCCAGATTGCTTAGCACGTATAGGTTGGATCTGATTTTTGTATTGCCAACCACATCCACTGTTTCTGTCAAGTTGCTGGTGCCTACTCCAAGTGCATTCATAACGTAAGCATTGGATCCAACCTTGATGTTTGACTGTGTGTCCAATTGCTCCGTAGGCGTGACAATGGTTCCCAACGCAAGATTGTTGTTAGCATATATACTCCCAGAAACCTTGACATTACCAATTACATCAACCTTTTCACTGGGATTGCTATGTCCAACGGCTATGCTTCCACCCACTACATACAAGTCTTGTGTAATTTTTTCATTACCCACAACAAACAGTTTCTCCTCGGGATTGCTTGTTCCAACTGACAAAGAGTTGATTGCATATACATTGCTGGACACTTTCAAATTCCCTAAGGCTTCGATGCGTTCACTTGGAAAGACAGTGCCAGCACCGATGTTATTCAACGCATAGATGTTGCTACTTGACATGATATTGCCAATGACATCAACGCGTTCTGTTGGGTTAGAATGAGCTACACCAAGTCTATTCAACACATAAACATTGGAAGATACTTTAGCATTACCTGTCACGTCAAGTCTCTCCGTTGGGTTACTGCTATTTAAACCAATTACTACATTGCTATTGATGAACACACTACCTGTGCACCTTGTGTTTCCTCTCACGTCCAACTGTTGTAAGGGGTTACTTGCACCTACACATAAAGAGTTTAATGCATAGATGTTGCTTCTTACTTTGGCATTTAGAACGACATCAAAGTTTTCTGTAGGATTGCTGGTGCCAATAGAAATATTTTGTAGTGAATATATATTTCCTGATATTTTGGTGTTTCCAAAAACATCTAGATTTTCTGTTGGATTATTGGACGATGCAACACCCACACGTCCATACACATTAGCGGTTTGTCTGATGATTGCACTGCCTTGTACATCTAGTGATGCTGCTGGGTTTGAAGTACCTATAGAAACAGCATTCATTGCATAAAGGTTGTTCGTGACTTTTGTGTTGCCCACCACTTGGAGTTTTTCTGTTGGATTGGAAGAACCTATAGACACAGCATTCATTGCATATATGTTGCTCATCACTTTAAGATTTGAACCAACTTCGACTGTTTCTGTGGGATTAGAGGAAGTCATTCCAATAGAAGCTGAGCCAACAATATATAGATTGCTACTTCCTTTGATGTTTCCCGTCGTGACATCGATCATTTCTGTTGGTGTTGTCGTGCCAACTCCCAATTTATTCATGACATATACGTTACTCTCAAAGAAAGCATTTCCTCTCTTTACTTCGAATGCTGACGATGGCGGATTGGAGCCACTTCCCACACCTAGATTTCCAAACACAATGAAGTTACTAGTATCGATACTGAAAGTAGGATTCGAGTTCCCTGAGACACCAAACAACATCTGTTGATTAGACTGAGACGTGCGAAAGCATACATCGCCTTTTGTTGTTGTAGAAAATGAAGCCCCATTTCGACTTGCAACTTCTACAAATAAACATGGCAAATTACTCATTGCTTTATTGTAAGCCACAATATTTTTTGCTTAGTTTTACAATCTACACTTACTCCTAAAAAAATTGAAATCTACTTAAGAGAGTAGAACACTCAAAGAAACATAACAACAGAAAGTGTAATTATGTCTAACACCAACGAGCAACAGATTGTTGAGGAGGTTCCCAAGGCTCAGGTTGCAAAGGGTAAAGCCCCAAAGAAACAAACTGCAGGTTCATCCAACGATGAGGTCACCTCATTGAAGATTCTTGTTGAGGAAATGACTAAGCGTGTGCAAGAACTTGAGACACGTGTAAGCGAGCTTGAGAATGCAAGCAAGAGTAGCACTGAAGCACCCACAAAGCAGAAGGCTGGAAGGGCTGGGAAAGAAAACAACGAGGAAAAGAAGCCTCGTGCTCCAACAGCTTACAATCTCTTCATGAAGGAGAAGATGACTGAATTGAAGGAGTCTCATCCAACTTTGACCAACATTGAGAGAATGAAGATGGCTGCTGAGGCTTGGTCTCAAAGCAAGCAATAACTATATGTATTTTGCTTAACGCTTATTTTTTTACAATGTATACTAACATATGCCAACATATACCAATGTATACTGACAGTAAGGAAAGAATTATACAATGTTGGAAGTCGGGTGTAGAGGACACGCTCTACTATGGACAACTCGAACTCATACTTGATGGTGATTATGTTCGATTAAGCAACTGCAATGCACAATGTTTCATTGATGTTTGGAGAAACAGTATATATATGGGTAGTTATACACATATTGAATCGTTGTTGTTCGACCTTGAGTGCCTTTACTGTCCAACAGCTATTGGTGCTTGCATTGTGAAGCCATCAAAAAAACGAAAGCGTTAACATGTGATACATTTACACGTATTTTCATTCTCACCATAAGTAAAATGAGGAGGCATGCACTTTACCATGTTGATAGGGAGATTGAGACAAAGTGTTTTCAACTCAAGAACATTTATCCTGGTTCATTGATGCGTCAAAAACTTATCGATACCGTCAGAGAATACGTCTCCAAGCGACCACACATATATAATGGAGGTTGGGCGATTCACAAGTACTTAGAGAGTATTGATCCTGACCTTAAAATATATAACGAGCAAGATGTTTGCGAAATGAATGATTTTGATTTATTTGGAGTTGACGTCATTGACGATCTGATTCGTCTTGGGTACTCCCTTAAAAAAGCAGTTCCCGAACTCAGTTACACAGTCAATAATGGTGTGCATACCAACCAGTTCACAATTGGAGTGAATTTTCTTGGTCAAAAGCTAGTTGACTGGATACATATACCAAAAACAATATTTGACAAATTGCCAACAATACAATACAAAGACGGAAGCGTTTGTGTTCATCCTAGAATTGAACTTTTACGTCATTACTATGTCCTAAGTGACTTTTTCTCCGTTGCACCTGACAAAGACATCAACAAACTTTTAAAAAGAATTTACCTACTGGAAAAATATATTCTTATTCCATGGTTGCAGCAGGAAAAACTTTGGTATGTGAAGGATATTAGGGTCAAGCAAAAAACATTTGCGGAACAGCGTAGTGATTTGTCTCATCAACTTGAAAAATTCGTTCATGCCAACTGGTTTGAACTCCAGAAATATGTTGTCAAGATTGAGGCAAATGTTTTACAAAATGAAATGGAATATGTGGTTCATGATACAAGGTTCACCAATGTGTCATCTAAGTTGATTAGTTGTATCAAGCGGTTCTGTAAGGAGCAAAACATAGATGAGAACAAGGTCATAGTGTCTGCATACGAGCCCTTTATTGGCGTCATAGGACCGTCTTATAATGGATGGATAGAGGTAAGTGTTCATAACACAGTCGTTTTGCGTTTATACTCTCATGCAACTCCTGTGCATACTTATGAACCTGAAAAACGATTGTGTAGCTATTTCCACTCGATGTCTCATTGGCTTTGGAGAATGTTGTTTCTTGATACTTCCAGCGTCTCCACCGCTAATGACAATGATGCCAAACAACACCAGTTGCAGTTACTTTCATTGCAAGTTGCGATCACTTTCAAGAACATTAAGTATGACAGTAACTTCTACACTGTGTTGCTCAAACCTGAAAGCTTTATAGGTACAACCCCCATAAAGAACATCTATATGACAAATAATATTTTGCGTTATAAAAACATCAACACAGTCAAAATAATGATTGATGACAAAAAAGATATTCCAAAATTCACCTATAAATATAATGAATTTGAGGGCAAAAAAATATTCCAGAAGAAGTTGAGTAAGATGGAAAAGGGTGCTGTCATAGCGCTCCCCGCATTGCACCCATCTGTTCCAAAAACCGATAAGAATGACAAGTAATCACTTTGAAAATGCAACAGCACCCAAGCCTTTTTCAATGCGCAATAAATTATAACTGATGACGTAAAAAGTGCAGTCATAAGCGTAATCATCATCGTAGGGTTTCTTGGTTGTCATGTAAAATTGTATTTTGTTGATCATGGAACTGTTCACAGATCCTGATGGTTGCTCTACATCGTCTGCATTCACAGCAAAGCTATAAACATAGAGCCCAGGTTTGTAGTTGGATTTATGGTGTTGATATGGTTGAACATAATTAAAATATATTGCGTCTTTCTCATCAAAACGGTCCAGTCCATTGAATAACAATTTTGCAGTGTTCATAATTGGCTCAATGCCATCCGTATAATTGAACCAATCATTTTTATTCCTCTTGTCGTCGCGCGAACATACCCACATGATTTCCTTTACAGGATTTTGGAGGATCAAGTCATGAACTGTGGATTCGGTAACATTGAAACGATCTATGCGCGTTGTCTGTTCTATGAGGTATTCAAGCGGTTTATATGCAAAAAATTGTCTTTCAGCTTTATCTAAAAAAATGTAATTCACCTCCAGGTATGCTTTCAAATCCACAACAGTATTCGTTACCAAGAATCGTTTTCTATCATTGCTTATAAATTTATGCAGGCGGTGCGTTTCGAGGTCAAGGTTGGGTGCCCAAAAATCACTTACTCCATTCTTGACATAAAACAAAGTGTACAGTTGCGTCAACGGTCTTATGTCTATGGTAAGTTCAACTTCACTATACTGCAGGGCAATGAGAGGGAGTGCTTGTGTCAATGTTCTATTACACCAGAAGTTTAACGGAACATAAACTTTTCGTGATGGAATGAATGTTGCAAAATTGTTTTGAATAACCGTTCCGTAAGGAGTGTATTTGGTTTCTGTCGGTAAGACATGATACTTGTAGGCAGTCATTTCCTCCAACAGCTTAAGGCGGTTAACCCCAAATGTTAGTTGTCGGTAGAGATGTTTGAATTCGCCACTCTGTCTGTCAATCACGTTGCCATTAATGGAAAGTTGACAGTTTTCTATAATAGATTCACCAACAAAGTCTATCCATCTAAAGACCAAGTCTTCATCAAAGATGATATCTGGTAATTCAAATACAAAATACATTTGAGAAACAAGGTCTCCATGTCTATTAATGGTTGCCTTAAGAGTAGTGTTGTCATTGACGAATACATCGTTCCTATTAAAATTGATACGAATGCTTTCCATGCTGAAGTTTGTGTAGGTTTTATACACTTTTTTAAAAAATGTAATTGATGGATTGCCATTGAGGTACAAGTTCTGGTTTCCCCATGACAACAGTTGCATTAGCCCACCAGGCATTTTATAATATCAAATACTATAATGTATATAGGAAATCTTATATGATGAATTCACTCTGTTTCCTATGTGTTTGCTATGATGAATTCACTCTGTTTCCTATGTGTTTGCAAGAAAAATTGAGAACAAGCAAAACAATGTTTATATACATGTGCAAAGGATATGCATATCTAACGTTATGACATTATCCAGTTTGTAATACACAGAATGCCTCGGTGTGTCGCACTCAAGTTGAACGGCACTCAGTGCAAATGCAATGCGTTGATAGGTTCAAGTTTCTGTGGCACACATCAAGACTGGACGGCAGTGTTTGAAGTTACACATATGTCATCAACGGATGACAATGAGTACATTGATATGATAAATGACGCGACACCAGTTGAGAAACCTCGGGTCACTATAAAAAGCATTACGAGTATATTCGATATTATACGCCGTTGATGTTGAGCAGGGCACGAAGCAGATGTTTTTATTTCATTACGCAAGAAGCCACTTGTATAATAAAAATAATAGATAGAACACATTGAACAGATATGCAAGGACAACATACACTACTCTAAATATTATATTGGTATCTTTGTTCCTCGACCAAGCAATATATCCACTCAGTAATCCAAGTGGAATGAGGTAGTTTGCGATTTTATCATAAGGAATTATTTGTTCAGTCGTTGTCATTTTAACGTAATATAATTATATATGACATGGATAAATTTATAAAAATCCTACCAATAAACACTTCAATAGGTGGTGCTGGTGGCATACCAGAACTTGTCATCAATAATAATGTCAAAAATGTCATCAACGTTTTCACAGATGGGTCTTGTATCAATAACGGGAAGAACAAAAAAAACAAGTTAGCAGGATATGCCTGTGTTTTTCCTGAGTATCCACAATTCAATTATCATGCCAAACTTGAAGGTGCAGAAAAAACAAACAATCGTGCTGAGTACTCTGCATGCATTGCAGCCTACAATATTGCCGATAAGATTGACCCCAAGCGTGAGAAGATATTGGTTGTTCATACAGATAGCGAACTCATGATCAATTCTCTTACTAAGTGGCTACCAGGTTGGAAAGCCAAGAGTTGGAAGAAGGCCGATGGGAGCCCAGTAAAAAATGTGGACCTATTGTTGATATTAGACTCTTGTATGAAAAAACGAGTGGCTTTGTTCAAACACGTGAAGGCACACACTGGTAAGAAGGATTGGGCTTCTATTCATAATGATCTTGCTGATCAACTTGCAAAGAAGGGTGCATTTTCATAAAAAAACAAATCATGACAACTACAGTTTATCATCACTATTCTCTACGATCTTATTCCTAACATCTTTGAGCAAGTGCAACGCGCTATCATGATAGTCTAATCCCACTAAAACCTCGACATTGAAAAGGATATGCAATATCTCTTGTGCGAATGTTCTGGAAAAGTGAGAAACCTTCTTTAAGTCAATGTCACGATACCTTTCACTACACCGCTTGTATTGCTGAATGTTGCCATGTTCCAAGTGTTCAATCAACCTGTTAATACGGACACACCAAACAAAAGGTGTAATAACAGCCAATCTGCACATCTTGATGCTGACCGCTTAGTGTATATCTTGTAAATGACTTGCAAGAGTTTCTGGAGATAAAAAAATTTCTGATGTTTTTCAATTTTTTGAAAATACAGCAATATTATGAAGTATTTTTCATCATGATAACCGTGAGTGGGATAACAACAACTGCTGCAATAAGTAGCACCAATATAATGATGGTTAGTTTAGGACATCCACTTGGTTTTATAGGCACATCAGTTTGCGTCAAACCATCAAATCTCGTTATAGAAATTGTTGATACATCTACTATAATGTCTATTCTAGGTTCCTGTGCTCTGGCTGTTGGCTCTTTGCGACTACCTTGATGAGTTTTACAAAGCGGACATATGATATCAGATTGTTGGTAGCTTAGATAGTCCCTCCAACACCTTTCATGAAAACTATGAGCACAAGTTGTGATGAACAAATCTTCTTTTGAGCAAGACGCGAAGTCTTCTTGGCAAATTATACATGCCATGATAGCTATGTTGCTATTGCTTTGAATACACTAACAAAATGACACAACAAATCAATTTTTATCCATCAGTTTTAAAAAACATTGATAATATTATTCATTGTATTATTCAAAACATTCACGACAAAGAGGGCACCTTGGCTGTTGTCCCAAGTCGATCAAACCAGTGACACAATCGAAATGAAATAGGTGCTTGCACGGCAGTTGAAACCATGTGTCTTTTTTCTCTTTTGAGTCATCAAGACATATTGCGCAAGTGCATGGAGAACCGTCACTATCACAAACATCACCAAATATTATGTCAATGTATTTAGGTAGTTCTTCTGTATCTGTCACATATCTCAAATACCGTTCATACCTTTTTACTCTTTTTAGAGCAGTGTGTATGTTATCGATAAAAGTATGAATGATGTTGTTCATCACTTTGGATCGTCCCAACTCCTCGTACATAATAGGTAATTCTTGCTCGCACGACATGATTAGTTTTGAGACAAAATCTACATTAGTTTGATGTTTTAATGACACAGCATCATACATTCCACAGAACAGAATGTCGGAAAGTACCAGCAGTTTGATATGCTGTTGATGAAAGTCATGGGCAATTTTGAAAACACGCAATGGCAACCAACCAATTTGGTCGAAAGAGTATGAATCAAAGAAGATGTTGTTTTCAACTAACTCTGATACACTTCTCAGTATAGGCATGTTTTGCAACTCCTTTTTTAATGGCGAGAGTGCTTGAGAACCAAGGAATTGTGCAAAAACTTTCACACCATCTATGGCTTCTTGATTCAGTTTATCACCTACGCTTGTCATACTTTCCCCTTTTTCACCATGGATAGTCAGCAACCACTGCATGTTTGACAAAACATATATTGGAACCATCTGTCTATAAATCTTTACCAATGGTGCAACTATGTTGGTGACATCACTCTCAGTGAACTTCAATATTTCAGCGTGAAAAGCTTGTTTTGAATACCGTGGAAATTGTGGGAATATTGTGAAATCAGCGGGAGAGCAAACATAGTCCCCTTTGATATGTCTAACATCAATCAAATGCTGAATGTCATCAAGAACATACATAACCACTTTAGGAACTTTATTTTTATGCGTATTGAATATTTTCCTGAGTTTAGTGGTCGCTTGCTTATTCAGCGTCTCATACTCACCAGCAGTGAAAGGTGCAAAAGAAGCATTAACTACTGCATAAAATTCTGTGGCTTCAAGCTCGCAGTTTGCAAGAAACGTGGCATACTCTCCCATGAATGCACAAATATCTTGTTTGAAGTTTATTAATCCCTTGCTCAGTTTTCTATCGTCAATGCCAAAGATATGCGGTGTTGCTGTACTCGTTACCGTATAGAGAACCGACTGCTTTAGCATTGTAGATAGTTCAAACATGTTGTCCCAAATGTATGAAGCATTAATCTCATACAAGCAACGGTCATAATACAACTCGGTGTCTTCATCTCTCGACATGTTTTCGACAATGCTATAGATGCCTAAGTTGGCAAACATACATGAGACAAGAAAGTCGGCATGTTTCACATAACTTCGTTCAAACACATCGCTAACTTCGGTGACAAGTAAGTTGTTGTTACCTGCCATGTCAAAACAGAAACAGAAAATTATCGCTTGATCGCTTGATCGCTTGATGAAAGCTAAATGAATAAACGCTGTTCAGTATCTACAAATTGTGCCAGAAAAAATATACTGTGCAAATTTTCAAATTTTATTTGCGTTTGGGTTTACCTGTTGCCTTTCTCTTCGACTTTGAAGAGCCGGAAACCGTCCTTTTCACGACTTTAGTAGTGTCGGACACCACGCCACGTGCAACTTTCACGGTGCCAGATACTCCATGTGTCACGGTCCTGATGGCACCTTTGGTAAGTGTTTCGCCCTTCTTCACCAGAGCATCCGTTGTGCGAACAACTGGACGAACAAGACTCTTAGCAAAACCTGGAAAACTCAACTTATCTTTCTTATCGCTAGACATTTATATTTATTATAAAGATAAAATTTGAAAGCATTATTTAAAGATAATATAGTCATATTATTGTTGTAGTTACTCGTCAAGATGGCACAAGAACCAGAAACCTCTAAACTGACCACAAGAGTGTCAAAAATGATATCTGATGTCATCCTCACTCAAGTAAGTGAGCAATTACAACACACCCTTTCTTGTATATCCAAAGATTATAATATATCTCTTGATGAGTTGAAAGAGAGGTATGGCACGCCTTTGCCTCTGACAAACAAACCAAATGAAGTAAAGAAGGAGGCAAAGAAACGTGGTAGAAAAAAGAAGCAAAAAGAGGAAGTTATTGAGACGGAAGAGTATGAATACAATGATGTCACGTACTTGGTTGATAAAGATAACAATGTCTATACCAATGACGTCAACAGACCCGTGTTGGTTGGGACGAGATTAGTGGATGGTCGAATTAAATACCTTGAATCTTGAATAAGAAAACACATAACATCTATAAATCTATTATATTTTTATTGTTGCAAATGAATTGATGATAGAGTCCAAGTCATTTGTTATGTTCTTGCTGGCTGATATTATTTGTGCATCTTTAACTTCCTTGTAACATGAGATGGCATCTAACATGTCATCAACCACTTCATAAGATAGCTTGAAAGATGTGCATACAAACGCCATAATTTCTGCACGTCTGTCATACATGTCTTTGATACGATTTCGTATCTTGAGTTTTTTTGCGTTTCTAATGATACGTTGAAGCACTGACTTTGTCAATTCACTATCGGTGTCATTTACACTATATACTTTGGTGATTTTCACAACATCACTTATCGTGATATCTTCATAAGCTTTCAGTACATTCTTCAAGGGCTTTTTTGCACATGTCTTCTTTTGCACAGGCTTGATCACGGAAGGAACATGATGTTCTTGTTCTTGTTGTGGTGCAAGGCGTGGACTCCTACGCAATATTTGACCATCAACTTGCATAGACACGCTTCTTCGTGATGGAGCCATTGTGCTTCAATAAAGTTATACGTGTTTTGTTAGTCTCTAAAAGTAATAAAAAGAATATTTAAATTCAATTTTTTTCCATGTGTCACAAATAAATGATTGTTGGTATGCAATTGTTCTTGTTGATTTTGTTATTCTTGATACTGGATATGGTGTACGTGTCCTTTGTCTCTTCAAAGTATACATTGATGATAAACAATATACAACAAAACACATTCAAAATACGTTTTGTCCCTGCTGTTTTATCATATATTGTGTTGGTTGTGGCATTAGTGTTTGTTGTATTACCCTATGCACAACTCAGGAAGACAGTAGACAAATCCATGTTAAAGACAGCATTCTTCTCTGGTTTCTTGATTGGGTTTGCAATATATGGTGTGTTCAATACCACCAACCTCGCATTGTTCAATAACTACTCATACAGTCTTGCAGTACTTGATGTATTATGGGGTGCATCATTGTTTTTTCTGATAACATTGCTATTCTTGTTTTTATCATCTCCACGTGTTCTTTTCATCTTGAAATCTAGCAAATAATAGTTGATTTTTGTCCTTACACTTTATGTCATTGCAGACGGATGATACATTATTGCATGTCTTGACTGGCACATCCTCGCAGCTTTTCCAAGTGGATGGATTGCATGATACGACGCCTTGTGTGCTATAAAGGCATGTCTGTTTTTGCTGTTCAATATTCATTTTATTAGTAGTTCCGATAAAAATATATATTGAAAACAGACATTTTCAAATAAATTTGATGATTGCCTTACCTATCATCTCATACAAGTCCTGGATAGGCACCTGCTAAAATCTGATACGTTGGCAATATGTCTTTTGGTTTTTCAAGGAAGTCAAAAACTAACAATACTTCACAATATTCATCACCTGGATTGCAGAGTGCTGATTGCCCACAAGCAATGTATGATTTGCATGAGTATAATGGTGTTGAGTATATTGCTGAGGAGATTGGTGGAGAGCTTCAATGGGTTCCAAATGACTACAAAGACAAGGTGAAAACCAAGGTATTCAAGGGTTTCTTTGCTAAACGACGTTAAACTCTTGAATGTATGTTGGGTAAAATTTGAAACCTACAACTATTTTTTATTTGACATAGCGAGCATATCAAACTTATTGTATAAAAATGGCAAAGAAACTTGTGCTTCCAAAAATGTATTTGAGGACGAACAACATTGACATGGATATTGAAGATGACTTGACCGAGGATGCACCTGTAATTACACAAGATATTGCTGAAGTTGTGCACGAAGAAAAGACCAAGAAAAGACAACCTACACAGTACAATCTATTTGTGAAAGAAACGATGGCGCTACTAGCAACAACGCGTCCAGACTTGGTTGGAAAAGAGCGTTTCAAATATGCAGTCTTCTTGTGGAACGAAAAAAAGAAACAGACGTAGATGGCGCAAAATAGAATATATATCTTTTTTTAATATTATTGATGGCTGATGTTCTTGACTTGTCTGCCTACGGTATAAATACCCCATTTCTATCTTTGAATGGATTATTCACCAAAGCTAGAGTTGTGTCAGTATACGATGGGGACACGCTTACTTTAATAATCCCTTTCAAGAACGAATGTTTCAAGTTCAACTGTCGTATGATGGGTGTTGACACGTGTGAAATACAAAGCAAGTTGCAACTAAATAAAGAAACTGCTATTAAAGCACGAAACAGAGTATTGCAGTTACTTGGAGTGCCTATTACTGATTTGAATGCGACGCTCACCAAACATAAGATCCAATCTCTATTAGCGGATAAAGTTTACATATGTTGGGTGAAGTGCTACGAAACTGAGAAGTTTGGACGTACTCTTGTTGATGTCTGGACGAGCAGTGACATGTCACTTCCAACAATAGCGCAAACACTTATAAATGAAAAACTGGCATATGAATACAAAGGAGATACAAAATTAACGGAGGAACAACAAGTAGAGCTACAATAAAACAGTGCTCCACATGACATAAAAAATATTTAAAACTTCCTCAGGGCTTCAAAGATTTCTCTCCTTGCACTGAACAAAGCCACTCCAGATGCAATCCAAGGTGCTAACATGAACAGTGTTGCACCAACATTGTTGGCAAGGGAATGTTTCCTTGGTTTTGGTTCGTCATCGTACCCCTCTTCAGGTTCTTCAATCTCCTCACTATCACTTGTTTCATCAATTTCATGAGTTTCTTTAGTCTCCTCATCAGTGCCATCAACTTCGGTTTCCTCATTATCATCTTGTTCATCTGTGTCTGTATCGTCCATATCATCAACAATAGACTTGATATTTTCAACCAAGCAGATGAAATTGTCGCCAAAGCACCAAGCGTTTTCTTCATCCGTGTTATAATCACTCTCATTAAACACTTCAGTGTACCTGTCCTTGTCATACTTTACAATGCACTTCACACATTCATCTAGATTATCATCTAGAAAACGTTCCAACACACGCACAACCTTGCCAGAGTACCAACGAGCTTCCTTGTTGACATAATACTTGACACAAACTTCAACATTCTTTGCAATGAAATCGACGTAAGATAGAGCCATGTTGATATATTTGGTGCTTATAGTCTTTAAGTCAGTTTCAATTTTTTGTTCTTCACCAACTTAAAGGGACAAAGATATTGAGGGATTGAGAAAAGCGGAAAATGAAGTCATTCAGTGTACTCGCAATATACATGGTTTTACTCATGTGCTCAGCACTCATCCATCAGCAATTCAAAGCAATCTATTTTAGAAACTGTGCAAGCAATATTTTATACTACTATTTCTTCAAAGATTCCAACATGTGTGTTATATTGAACTCTTACATACATCTTGTTGAAAGTCTATCTTACGGTTTGTTTTCAAACTACAACGGGTTGCTATTCAAAGTTGTTTCGCTAACCTTCCAATATTTTCAAAACGCAATCTACATATAAAGATAAAAGAGTCCAAGATACCATGGATAAACCTATTTTTGTGTTCGTTAGACATTGTGGCGTTTCATCAAATAGTGTGAATAAAACACGACCTGACTGGTTTTCCAAAGAAGTTGCTTTCCAAAACCTTCTAACAACAAAGGATGACAATACATTCATTTACATCATGCTTGATAGCGCAAGCACTGAACACCCTGAAGAACACTTTGCTTATAAGTATTCTGATACACATGGTGTCAAGATAGTCCCTATGAAAGGTGGTTCCGATGCACACAGTTTTATAAACATGATTGAGTATGTGTGTGGTTTAGAAGGGCATTGCGATAACCTTGATGGAGAGAGCATCATCTACTTGCTTGAGGATGATTACGTTCATAGGTCAGGTTGGTGTCAAGCCATGCGAGAAGCGTTCCACGAGAGCATTGCAGACTATGTTACGTTGTATGACCACCCTGACAAATACTTGGATCAGCAAATGTATGGAAGCTTACATTCCAAGGTGTTTGCTACTACCAGTTGTCATTGGAGGACAACTCCATCAACAACGAATACTTATGCCATGAAATTCAAAACACTCTTAGAAAACAAGCATGACCATATACGTTTTAGTTGCAAGGTTGTGGGTTTCACGTTTGACCACGCAAAGTTCGTTTTCCTAAATAATATTGGTAAACAACTTGTATCTTCCATACCAGCATTTTCAACACATGTTGAAAATAGAATGTTAAGCCCTACGATTGATTGGAGGAATGTTGCAGAGGTTGGAAAAATAAACCTTGGATAATATAAAGGTTGAATACAATATGATTGAATTCATTCTGCTTGGAGTGCTTGTTTTGATAATCATTGCATTGTCGGTTGGTGGCGTATTTTACGTAAAGAGACAAGTAGAGATTGTCAGGAAATATGTGAACGCCGAAATAAGGAAGTTGGTGGATGCCATCAATGATGCACAATATAGCGAATTCAATTTTGATAAACAAAATGAGCAGAACATACGCAAACTTGAGAAAAAATTATTAGAGGTCTCCACTAAGGTTGACAGTTTAATGGCAGTTGACTAATCTCTGTTAATCCTTTGACGTATTCTTGACAACTCAGTTTGTAGTTTTTTTATTTTTTTGCGCATAGATAAACATTGTTTCTTGTATCTATTGTCAACTTCCTTTATAGCTTGAACGAGAAGGCCTGACATATTGCCATACGCAATGCTATACATGTCGTCATCTGGGTTCGTGTAAATCGCTTCAGGAAGGACCTCTTTGACTTCTTGGGCAATCAGGCCTGTATGCTTTCTGTTGGATGCATCTCCTTTGACATCAAAAATATAACCATTGAGTTTATGGATGCGGGCTAGAGCATCGTCAATGAGAGTTATATTTGATTTTAGGCGCTTATCTGAGAAGGCAACGATATCACCCGTAGCAAAAATGTTCCCAACAACATGCAATTTTTGTGAAGGAGATGTTGTTCCAACACCCAAATTACCAGCTATGTAAGTTTGACCATCGCTTGAACGAATGCCCACAAGAGCTTGCTCAGAAGAATTCTCAAATATGAATCCATTGGCACTGCTTATAAAAGTACGAAACCGCAATGCATATGATGTCACGGTACCAAAACCACATGTATTGCCATTTGCCAAACTTTTGGAAGCGTTGGATGTCGCCACATATATACCCCAATTCGTGTCTGTCAAATCCCACATGTAAATACCTCTTGCGGACGTCCCATCTACAGATCCTTGCACAGCTATTCGACAGTTCGCACCTTGGATACCCCCGTTAACATCTAGTTTATAGGCGGGCGAATTTGTTCCAATGCCAAGGTTGCCGTTGCTCATCATGCGCATTTGTGGAACATCTTGGACTGACCACTCCATTCCTTGATTCGACAGTGTGTTGAATGATACGAATCCTAGTTGATCAACTCTCAAGAAACGGTTTCCAATTGAACCTGTTCCTATATTTCTATGGAACATCACAATATCTTGACCAAACCAGGTTGTGATGAGGCAATTAGAGGATGCTATACTTCCTGCTACTTCGAGAGTTGCATTGGTCGGTGATGTTGTAGCTATACCAACATTACCTGAACTGTTGATCACCATTCTCGGTGCACCTGCAGTGGAAAATCCGATGGTGCTTGTTGCAGGATGATACATTCCCGTATTGCTGTCTTCTCTCCAAGAGAAACCAGGAACATTGCTCTGATCATTAGCAGTAGATGTCAATATCTGATTCGAGCCATACACTTTGCCACTCACATGGAATTTTTCTGCAGGAGAGATCGTTCCTATGCCCACATTGCCATTAGAGGTGAGACGGAAATGTTCCGCATTGTTGATTTTCATACATACTTGCTGTCCGGTTGCTGCATTGAGAACGGTTTCTCCTGTTGATCCTTGATACAATGCAAAATTCCCATTTACATTCGAGATCAGATTGGAATTCATTATCATCATATCATTCCCGCTAATGTGAATATATGTTTTGCCAATTCTTCCGTTGCCATTCACATCAAGTAGATAACTTGGAGATGTGGTTCCAATTCCAAAGTTTCCGTTTGAACCATTGAGAAACATACGAGAAACCGCTCCGGGTGTCACAAAATTCACGCCGGCACCATTAAAGTTGTCACAATGAATTGCTAAATGATTTTGCCAACCAACATTTGACGCACCACGTGTAATGAAATACAGTCCACTGTTTGAGGCACCGCCTTCGCTGCTCCAAAATTGTGGTTTCCCATTCCAAGTATTTGCCTGAAAAATCATGTCTCTTGCGCTGTCAATGATGATGTTGCCTGCATTAGATAAAAGCATAGTATCTGCAATTTTAACCGCACCGTTAAAGTGTATCAATTGAAGGGGACGGAAAGTGTTGAAGGAGCCATCTGGATCTGTATTAGATGTGATCAACAGGTATGTGCTAAAATTATCATTCCTCAAAAATGTACTATAGTTTGCTTGACGCAAACGGAACCCTGTTGCATTCCTCGATGTTACTTCACCATTTACATCCAACATGTAAGAAGGGGACACTGTTCCCACACCAACATTACCTGAACCATTGATCACCATTCTTGCAACACTCGCCGTAGCAAAACCGATTGCATTGTTGGAATGGTGATACATTCCAGTATTACTGTTCTCTCTCCATGAGAACGCTGGTGCATTGCTTTCATCATTAGACGCACTTGCCATGATCTGATTGGAACCGAAAATCTTGCCATTGACGTGGAGGCGTTCGAGTGGTGTTGTGACACCTACACCCACATTGGCATTACTCGCAAAGGTTGTTGTGATTGTGGTGCTTCCTGAACCCACATGTATATTGCATCCAGTCGTGTTACGGATTACTAAATCTCCAAGTAAAGTGCCTGTGAAAAAGTTACCAGCGGCAGCAACAACACCAAAGTCATTGTTTAGAGTATTGTTACTTGCTGAAATCCTAAACACAGGAGAAGATCCTACTGTGGGATGACTAACATGCAAAAGCTGGGCAGGGTTGGATAATCCAACACCCACATTACCATTTCTATCAACACCAAACCTCGTAGTGATAGTGTCAGCGCCTGTTCCTGACGACGACACATCCCTTATCAAGAACGATGCATCACCTCCATCGTCGTGAAAGTCAAGTGCTAACTGGATAGCATTATTACCACCAATTTGTCTTAACAGAGCAAAATCATTCAAGGTCCCTGCTTCATTGAAAACAATGTATGTATTGCTCCGGTTATTGCTTTCAGTATTGTTGGCACTATATGTTGTTGTTCCACCATTCAGTACGAGAGAACCATTGATCCTTGATTCTCCATTTACATCTAAAACATATGATGGGTTTGATAATCCTACTCCAACATTACCTGATGCATTGATAACCATTCTTGGGGCACCGGCAGTAGAGAAACCAATTGCGCTTGTTGCAGGATGATACATACCTGTATTGCTGTCTTCTCTCCAAGAAAATGAAGGTGTATTGCTTGTGTCGTTTGCGCTTGACAAGATTTGATTGGAACCGTATATATTGCCATTGACATGTAATCTTTCACCAGGTGCCAAAACACCAACACCCACATTTCCACCTTGAACAACAGTTAACAGTGCGTCATTGGAGGTTGGAACACTCCCTGTGGAACTTGTTGTGATTGATAACCTGTTAGCATCACCTGTATTGGCAAACTCGGTCAAAATGCCAAATCTGTCATTAAACCCTGTTTCGGCAAAGTTAATATAGGTAGTTGCCCCTGCGTTGGTGCCTGTCTCCATTGTCATGTACCCGCCATACATGTGTAGAGCTGAAGATGGTGTAGATAAGCCGATACCTACATTCGAACCAGAGTTGATGTACACATTTGATGAGTTGTTTGACCAATGTGTTGAGGTGCCACCACCGCCTCCAGTTCCTGTGAACGCCACACCATTGGATCTCAGTGTTCCTGTGAAATTAATGTCTCCCGCAACATCAAGCTTGTATGCAGGTGTTGATGTTCCAATGCCAACATTACCATTAAACAATAGAGACATCTGGTCAAGGTTGCTAATTCTAAAACGGATGGATTGTCCTGAAGCAGCATTTAACAAAGTTCTTCCTGTTGATTCATGTAGTAAGGCATATGTCGTACCGCCTGCTTGGCTTGAATGTGCGAACCCTGCAAATTGGTTTGATGTGAATCCTGGTATGTCTCCAACAACAGCACTTGCGCACCTTGCTGTTGCACTCACATCTAATGTATAGCCAGGATTAGATGTTCCTACACCAACATAGCCGTTACTATTTATGCTCATAAGAGTTGGCACAAAGTCTGTGTTGCTTAATTGTGCATGTCCAATTCCAAAAATGTTCGAACCCTTAGCAAAACCCATTCCCACACGGTATGCATTACCCCTATGTAATGACAATACAGCTTGATTACTGTTTCCTGTTGCATTACCATTGGAGTTTTGTGCCAATTGCACAATAGCGTATTGGTTCGTTTCAATCGTACCATCGTAGTCTGCAACCGATATTCGGCTTGCGGGGTTCGATGTCGCAATACCTACCCTACCCGACGCGTTGAACCGTATCATCTCAGTTCCTTGTGAGACAAACCCAATGCTCCCTGTAGATGGATGAAAAAAACCAGTGTTGCTATCACCACTGTAAGCAAAGCCTGGAGCAACAAGTGAATCATTGGAATTTACAAGGATTTGGGTGTCAGATAGTATCTTCCCACTTACATGCATTTTAGCCGTTGGATTGGATGTTCCTACCCCTACAGATGGTGAAAAGTTGCTTGTTGCGGTCCCATCCAACGACATGTAATGCAAGGCTACAAGATCAAGATTGGACACTCTTTGCACAACTAACCTGTATTGATTGTAGAAGTTGGATGTTGTGATAGCAAATGAGCTTGATTGATTGGAACTTGTTGGAGAACTTGTCCATCCAGTGAAGTTTGAAGCGGACGTCAAAGTATCCCAATTTGAACCGCTGTTGGAACTTCCAAGAAGCACAAATTGATTTGGTGCGTAACCAAGACTACCATTCACCAACATACGCACATTAGACGGCGAAACAGACACAGGCAATGTGAAATCCAACCACTCTCCTGCATAGTTGGATCCACCTGTAGCTGATGTATTGCAAGCACCTACATATGCTCCTGCAGAGTATCTTGATGCAGATTGCCAAGATGTTGCAATGCTGTTGTCAAACACACGATGAGGAAGTTGAACAGCATTAGAACTTGACGATGCAGATATGACATACAGTCCATTCCCATAGGTTTGACTTGTGACGATGACGTTAGAACTTGTAAAAGAAGCTGTTGAGGGAGGTGGAGGGAAACTGTTGTAGGATGTAGAAACATCAAAAGATGTGTAGAGGTTTCCTGAGACAAAACTGTCTCCAGATATATCAAATGTATAAGAAGGCAGTTCTTTCCTTACACCGACTGCGTTGGATGTAATGGTGATTGTTGAAATATCGCTGTTAGATGTTCCTAGCAATATATTTTGAGTAGCGTACTTTGGGAAGACATTGATATCATCTTGCCGCGCATTGACAAAAGTATCTCCAGACGCTGATGCCAACTCTATATAGACAGCACTATCCGCCATATTATTATCACCATAGAAAAAATAACTACATACCTAAACCCCCACCCAATCTACACAAGCTTCTAAGTTCCTCCTTGATCATTTTCAGTTCTGCCTTCAAAGTCTTGTTTTCTTTTGTGAGTTCTTTAATACACTCCACAAAAAGTCCAGCGAGATTTCCGTAAGCAATGCTCATGTGTCCGTCCTCATCTTTGTGAATAACTTCAGGCAAGACTTCTTGGACCTCTTGTGCAATGAGTCCCGTGTATTTAGTGGTAAGCTTAGATTTTGACGATGTATTTTTTGTCTTAAGCATGTCAAACGTGTAGCCTGACATGCGTTGTATTTTGGCAAGAGGGTCGTTTATAATTTCAATGTTTTGCTTCACTCTCTTATCGGAAAAGGCTGCAATGTCTCCTGTGGCAAAGATTGTTCCACCCACGTGCAACTCATAAGACGGGTTGTTGACATTGATACCAACATACCCATTTCCTTGAACACGCATGACTTCTGTGTTATTGGACCATGTAATTCGCAATGAATTGCTTGAAGCTGGTGAGTTGGAACCAATATCTATGTTGACACCATAAGAAGCATTGTTGTAGCCGTAAAATTGGTATGATGTTGTGACAGCAGGACTGATGGCACCTTTTCTGTTGATCTGCAAACCTGAAGATTGTGCCCTCAAGGCGGCAAGTACATTACCGCTTGCGTTCACATTACTCAATGCAGATATATTGCTGTTAATGGTAAGACCCGACACATTGTAATATCCTACTTCTGTGGCATTGGCGACGAGTCCAACAGACTTGCTGGCCTTATGGAAGAAACCGGTATTACTGTCTTGTAAGAATGCATAGGCAGGGGTTGTTAAACTGTCATTGGAACTTGCTAAGACTTGTGTTTCCGAGTACACTTTACCTGCAATATGTAAAAGTTCGGATGGTGATGTCGTCCCAATACCTATGTTGCCTCCGCTTAAGATGGTCATTCTACGTGTGCCGTAGCCCGTAGTTGCTGCAGTGTAAAAATGATGACCTTCACCCGCGTGGTATGTCACGGCTTTGTCTTCTACACCGAACCCTCCTGTCCAATTGTTGTTAAATAGGACAATCTTGTTGGCTGGGGTACCTGATCCAGCGGTGCCGTTGTAACTATTATCAAAGAACAACCTATATCCGTTTGCCGTAGTGGATGTTCCTGGAGCACTTGGCACTGTTGTTGAGAATCCTGCAGATGTGTCTCCAATAAACACAGATCCATCTTCCACATGAAGCCTCACTGCTGGAGAAAGAGTTCCAATACCTGTACCTGCACTTGTTATTGACATTACATGCCTATTGCCGATAGCACTTGTGCTTTGACCTGTTTGCCAAACGTAGAAGTCAAAAGCATTACTTGTGTCGTTTGCTGTATTGTGCCTTGTATTCAAAACATGAGTAAAGGTGTTTGTATTACTGAAAGAAAATTGTATCTGGTTGCATGTGGTTGCCGCTGCAGAGTTGCCATTTCTTAAGAGCAATCCACCATTTGTGGTGAGAGACGGTGTGTTGGTGTTAATAAGAAGCGTTCCCGTCATGGTATCACCTGACTTCTTCACCAAGTTATTACTCGACCAATAAGCTGTATTGGATGTGTTTAAAAGTGCAGGGAACACAGTGTTTGAGGTGTTTGAAAGTGATGCATAGATATCGTTGGAAAATCCCGTTACTCGTGTATTGATTGTATTAGAAGTGTTTGACAACGATGCAAAGACTGTGTTGGATGTGTTTGATAGAGATGCATAAATATCATTAGAAAACCCAGTAACACGAGTGTTAATGGCGTTGGAGGTATTGGACAGAGATGCAAAGACTGTATTGGATGTGTTTGCTAGATTGGTGAAGATTGTGTTGGACGTGTTTGACAAGGATGCGTAGATGTTGTTAGAGAAACCTGTTACACGAGTGTTAATTGTATTGGAGGTATTTGATAGAGATGCATAGATGTCATTGGAGGTATTTGATAGAGTGGTATTAGTGGATGCTAGATTGGTAAAGATTGTATTAGATGTATTTGATAGAGATGCATAGATGTTGTTAGAAAAACCTGTCACACGAGTGTTGACTGTGTTGGAAGTGTTGGATAAGGATGCATAGATGTCGTTGGAGGTATTTGATATAGTAGTGTTTGTTGACGCTAGATTGGTAAAGATTGTGTTGGATGTGTTTGACAAAGATGTATAGATATTGTTGGAAAAACCTGTTACACGAGTGTTGATATTATTGGACGTATTCGATAGGGATGCATATATGTCGTTTGAAAAACCTGTAACACGTGTATTGATTGTGTTAGATGTATTTGATAGAGATGCATAGATGTCGTTGGAGGTATTTGATAGAGTGGTATTAGTAGATGCTAGATTGGTAAATATTGTGTTAGATGTGTTTGACAAGGATGTATAGATATTGTTAGAGAAACCTGTAACACGTGTATTGATTGTGTTAGATGTATTTGATAGAGATGCATAGATGTCGTTGGAGGTATTTGATAGAGTGGTATTAGTGGATGCTAGATTGGTAAATATTGTGTTAGATGTGTTTGACAAGGATGTATAGATATTGTTAGAGAAACCTGTAACACGTGTATTGATTGTGTTAGAGGTATTTGATAGAGATGCATAGATGTCGTTG
>JACCDR010163592.1_pt1 | contig 47371 bp, 68 predicted proteins | sample 7446431 | NCBI WGS metagenome assembly JACCDR01 (sample SAMN15323443, study PRJNA562643) | freshwater metagenome | isolation source: river surface water | place: USA:Blue River Watershed | collected 2017-08-17 | reverse complement strand
GGGGCTCTGTCTCCAAAAATTCAACCATCTTTATTTCCATTTTTAGGGTCATCGGTCGTCACTTTGGCACGGTAATTGTCGATTCCCGAGGATAAAAGCGCGTTTTTCAGCTATGCCGATGATGGGTTTACGCGAATATTCGAGGCACCGCGGCTGCAATCTGAAGGCAGTGCAGAAGGCGTTGGCCGCGGGGCGCATCAGCAAGGTCGGCGACAAGATCGACAGCGAGGCGGCGGATGCGGCTTGGGCAGCGAACACAGACCCACTGGCCGCACATCGCGACTACGCAAAGGCAGCAAACGGCAGTGCCAATGGCCACGCGGCCGGCCCAGACGCGCAGTCGCTGATCAAAACCAAGTCCGAGATCGCTGCGCTCGACCTGAAGCGCAAGCAGCGACAGGAAGAACTCGACGCCGGCCGGCTGGTACCAGTCGAGGAGTTCGAGCAGAGACTTGCAACCGTGATTTCAACGTCGCGCACCAAGGTCCTGTCGCTGCCCAGCAAGATCAAGAGCCACCTGCCGCACCTGACCATGAAAGACGTAGCGACGATTGACAGGCTCGTGCGCGAGTCGCTCGAGGAGCTGGCGAATGTCGGCACTAGCTGACGCTGAGCGCCGAGTATTCGGCCTGTGGCGGCCGCCGCCGCGGATGCTGCTGAGCGAGTACGCCGACAAGCACTTCCGCCTTTCCGCTGAGAGCTCGGCCGACGCAGGCCAGTGGACCTGCATTCCATACCAGCGCGGGATTCTGGATGCGTTCGCAAATCCCGAGGTCGAGCAAGTCTCGTGCATGAAGTCGAGTCGTGTTGGTTGGACCAAGTGCCTCAACATCGTGATCTGTTACTACGCGCACCACGACCCGTGCCCGATCATGCTGGTGCAGCCCACCATCGAGGATGCCGAGGGTTACTCGAAGGAGGAGATCGCGCCGATGATCCGCGACGTGCCGGTGCTGCACGACGTGTTTCCTGAGACCGGTGCTCGCGACAACAACCAGACGATGCTGCACAAGGTGTTCCGCGGTGGCCTGCTCTCGCTGGTGGGAGCGAACAGCCCGCGCGGATTCCGCCGCGTCTCGCGCAAGGTGGTGCTGTTCGATGAGACCGATGGCTATCCTGCGAGCGCCGGCAACGAAGGCGATCAGATCCTGCTTGGCAAGCGTCGCGCCGAGTACTACTGGGACCGCAAGATTGGCCTGGGATCGACGCCTACAGTGGATGGGCATTCGCGCATTCAGGTGCATTACACCGACGGTGATCAGCGGCGTTTCTACGTGCCGTGCCCGCACTGTGGTCACATGGACTTCTTCGCATTCAGCCCGGATCGGCAACGCGGCATGCACTGGCACCCCGAGGATTCAAGGCGCGGGCACATGATGGGCTGGCCCGAGGATGATCCCGCGAAGGCCTACTTCGTGTGCCGCGAGTGCGCGCAGGCGATCGAGCATCGTCACAAGCGCGAGATGGTCGAGCAGGGCGAGTGGCGCGCACGCATGCCATTCAAAGGCCACGCGAGCTTCCATATCTGGGCCGCGTACAGCTATAGCCCGAACGCTTCCTGGGGCCAGATTGCCAGCGAGTATGCGGCCGCAGCTCGCAAGGGACCCGAAGAACTCAAGACCGTCGTCAACACGGTGTTGGGCGAAACCTGGACCGAGAAGTCCGACGCACCAGAGTGGGAGTCTTTGTACCGACGGCGCGAGGATTATGCGATCGGCAGCTGCCCGCGGGGCGTCTTGTTCGTGACTTGCGGCGTCGACGTCCAACAACATTCGTTGCGCTATGAGGTTGTTGGATGGGGGCGCGGTAAGCGCAGCTGGTCTATCGACGCAGGCATCATACCTGGTGATACCTCCGACCTCGGCCCCGAAGGACCGTGGCCACAGATCGACGCTCTGCTCGACCGATCGTTTCCGCACGCCGGCGGCACCTTCATGCGCATCACCACCATGGCGGTCGATTCGGGCTGGAACACGATGGCGGTGTATGCCTGGGCGCTGAAGTACCCGATCAATCGCGTGATGGCCGTGAAGGGTGGTCACAGTTGGTCCGTGCTTGTGAGCATGCCAGCCAAAGTCGACGTTGACTGGAATGGCCGGCGCATTGAGGGCGGGTACCAGATGTGGTCAGTGGGCGGCAACGTCGGCAAGACCGAGTTCTATGGATGGGTCAGGCTTTCGGCGCCGATCGATGAAGGCGTCGAGGAGCCGCCAGGCTTCTGCCACTTCCCGCGCTACGACGAGGAGTACTTCAAGCAGGTCACTGCCGAGCAGCTGATCACGCATCGCACGCGCAACGGCAGGACGGTGCGCGAGTGGGTGGTCATCCGCGGCCGCGAGAATCACTACCTCGACGCGCGCATCTACGCCAGGTGCGCTGCATACGTAGTCGGCATCGACCGATTCCAAGAGTCGGACTGGTCGCAGCTCGAGCGCGATCTCGGGTACGACCAACCACCGCCGGCACCTGCGCCAGCCAGCCCGCAGCAGCATTCCGCGCCGGCGACGCCGAGCAGCTGGATCCCGCGCCGCCCTGGTTACCTGCGGCGCTGACCGGGCCATATCGGCCATGGACAGACCGGCAGCGCAATTCGAGACTCCCGCCCCGAGGTGATCCCATGGCAACGATCTGGACGCAAGCCGATATCGACAAGCTCAAGGCCGCGGTGGCGACCGGGGTGATGGAGGTTACCTACTCGGGCCCGCCCTCACGGACCGTCAAGTACCACAGCCTCGCCGACATGCGATCGCTGCTCTCGGAGATGACGCGCGAGGTCACCGAGGCGCCGCCTTACCGACTGATGCGCACCAGCAAGGGCTTCGACAGGAGCTGTGACGAATGAGTAAGTTCGCAGTTGCCGCCGGTCTCGAGAGCCGCGGACTGATGACCTATTTCGACCGGCTGCTGCTCCCATTCGCGCCCGCGTTTGTGCTTGGGCGCATGCAGGCGCGCGCTGCCGTCGAGGTGTTCAAGCGTCACTACGAGGCGGCTCAGGGCGGGCGTCGCACGGACAATTGGAAGCGCGTCAGTCGCGACGCTAACGCGGCTGCGGGCCCCGCGCTTTCAATCCTCCGCAATCATGCGCGAGACCTCGATCGAAACACGCCGTTTGCCAAGCGCGGCAAGATCGTGATTGGCAACCACGGTGTTGGCTGGGGTATCCGTGCAAAGCCCACCGACACAGTAGGCAAGCGAGCGAAGCGCAACGCCTCCACTGTGTTTAACGCATGGGCGGAAAGCACCGCGTGCGACTTCGACGGATTGCACAACCTCTACGGGCTGCAGCGCCTGTGGCTGGAGACGATCGCAGTCTCGGGCGAGGTACTGATCCGTCGTCGTCGACGTCCAATCACTGAGGGACTGCCGATCCCGCTGCAGCTCCAGACGCTCGAGGCAGACTACATCGACACGAACAAGGACGGGTTTATCAGCGCGTCTGGCGGCAAGGTAATCCTCGGCGTTGAGTTCGATCCCGCCGGCAAGCGAGTCGCCTACTGGCTGTTCGATGATCACCCCGGATCCACTGGCTTGCGCTCAACCAGAGCAACCGGTTTCTCTCAGCGCGTACCGGCCGAGGATCTGATCCACCTCTATCGGGTCGACCGGCCTGGCCAGGTGCGCGGGGTGACATGGTATGCGCCCGTGATCGTGACGTTGAAGGACTATGACGAATTCCGGGACGCGCGGCTGCTGCGGCAGAAGATCGCTGCCTGCTTTGCTGGCATCGTGACGGATAGCGGTGCCGGCTCGCCGCTGGTGGGCAAGAAGGATTCTGCAGACCCACTGATCGAGGGTATCGAGCCCGGGATGATGGCCCACTTCCCCGCCGGCAAGACGGTCTCGTTCACCGATCCGCCGAGTGTCGAGGACGCCAGCTTCAACGAGGACGTTCTTTCAGCTGCCGCAATGGGGCTCGGCGTCACGGTCGAGGATCTGACCGGCAACTACCGAGGCATGCCGTTCAGCGCCGCGCGTATGTCCCGGCTCGCGCACTGGGCCAACGTGCATGACTGGCAATACAACATCCTGATCCCGCGGGGATGCAACCGAGTCTGGGACTGGGCGATGGATACCGCTTTGCTCGCCGGCATCCTCACCGATAAGCCTGGCTCAGAGTGGACGCCGCAGCCGATGCCGATGACCGAGCCAGACAAGGAAGCGCTGGCATACCTGCGGGCTGTACGTACTGGGATGATGACACCCGACGACATGGTGCGTGAGCGCGGGTTCGATCCAGATGTGTTCTGGGAGGAGTACGCCGAGCAAATGGCCAAGCTCGAACAGCTCGGGATCGTGCTCGACATCGACGTTCGCAAGCGCACCCAGGCAGGCAACCTGGTGGGCACTCCCGAGCCGGCACAGCAATCCGAGCCCAAGGAGCCGACCGATCCAACGGCCGAGGAGTAAGTCGGGCTATTTCGCCAATAGTGCGCCAGGGCGGGCCGCGGGTATGTTCCGGCCCGCATGCCGCAAGCAACTGCCAAGCGAATCGAGAAGCGCGAAATCCCGTCGATGAGTCTGCGGGCCGCCGTGGTGCCCGACTCGATCAACCTGGAAGCGCGCACGGTCGAGGTCGTCTGGAGCACCGGGGCCCGCGTGCTGCGCGGCTGGTGGGACCAGTTCTACGAAGAGCTCTCTCTCGATCCTTCGGCTGTCCGACTGGGGCGACTGAACAACGGCGCGCCGCTACTGGACGCGCATCAGTCCTGGTCGCTGCGCACTGTGATCGGCGTGGTAGAGGCCGGCACCGCCAAGGTTGACGGCAAGCAGGGCACGGCAACGGTCCGCTTCGCGAAGGCCGAGGACGATCCGGAAGCCGACAAGATCTGGCGCAAGGTGGTCGACGGGATCATCCGGAATGTCAGCGTTGGCTACAACGTGCACCGCTACAGCCCGGACAAACTCGAGGACGGCAGCCGCATCCCGATCCGCACCGCCATCGACTGGGAGCCCTTCGAGATCTCGCCCGTACCCATGGGCGCGGACGATGACGCTGGCTTTCGCAGCAAAGACCAGCACGCCAAGAACATCTGTGAATTTGAGTTCGAGACCCGAGCACAACAGGAGAGCGATCCCATGCCGGATCCAGTTGCGACCCCGCCCGCCGCCGACCAGGCAGCGCAGGCCGAAGCAGCCCGAGCAGCTGCTGCCGCGGATGCCGAGCGCACGCGCATCACCAGCATCCGGTTGGCGATTCGCTCGGCTCAAAAGGCCGGGCTCACCGTCGAGCGCGGCGATGCGATCGAGGCCGAGGCGGTCGAGAAGAAGACGCCCGTCGCAGATGTGCGCGCATTGCTCCTCGAAGAACTGTCGAAGCGCGATGCCGGGCTGACCCAGGCAGGCGGCGGCAACCGCATCGAGGCCGGCGAGGACTCGCGGGACAAGTTCGTGCGCGGCGCATCTGCCTGGCTGTTCCTGCGCGGCGGCATTGTCTCAACGCTGGCGCGAGCCGCTGAACTAGCCCCCGTGAACAAAGCGTTCAGAGATCTGCCCACCGACCCGGGCGAGTTCCGCGGTTTGAGCCTCAGGGATCTGGCGCGTGAATGCCTGGAGCGAGCTGGCGTGTACCAGCGAGGCATGTCCGCGCTGGATCTGGTCGGCCGTGCGCTGACCTATCGCGGCGGCATGAACACCACCAGCGACTTCGCGATACTGCTCGAGAACGTGATGCACAAGACGATGCTCGGCGCGTACGTCACGACGCCGGACACGTACTCGCGATGGTGCGGCACGAAGATGGTCACGGACTTCCGCGACCACAATCAGTACCGTCTCGGATCCTTCGGGGTGCTCGACGATCTCAACCAGCACGGCGAGTTCAAGAACAAGTCGATTCCAGACGGCGAGCGGGTGAAGGTCTCCACGAGCACGAAGGGCAACATCATCGCCCTATCTCGACACGCGATCATCAACGACGATATGGGCGCCGTGATGGACACGGCGAACGGCTTCGGCCGCAGCGCCAAGCTGAGCGTCGAGGTTGCTGCGTACGCGCTGCTCGCGCAGAACAGTGGGCTCGGGCCAACCCAGCCCGACAGCCAGCCCTTCTTCCACGCCAATCGCAAGAATGTGGGTACTTCCTCAGCCATCAGCGTTGCGGGAATCGATGCGGACCGCGTCGTCATGGGTAAGCAGCGCGACCCATCAGGCAACGAACTGCTGGACCTTCGCCCCGCCGTACTGTTGGTGCCGCTGGAGATCGGTGGCACGGCTCGCGTAATCAATGCGAACGAGTACGACATCACTCCGTCGACCACAACCAACTTCCAGACGGCCAACAGAGTCCGCGGCCTGTTCAGGGACGTGGTCGACAGCGCGCGGGTCAGCGACATCAGCACCACCAGGCGCTACATGTTCGCCGACCCCAACGTGTGGCCGGCCTTCGTAGTGGTGTGGCTCGAGGGTCAGACCGAACCCTTCCTGGACAGCCAGGATGGCTGGAGGGTCGATGGTGTCGAGTGGAAGCTGCGGACCGACTTCCGCGTGCAGGAGTTCGACGCGCGTCCGTCGTTGACCAACGCGGGCACCTGATCCACCAGCGAGCGGCCAGCAGCAGCTGACTCTACTCAGGAGAGAATTGCGATGAAGAACTACATCCAGCCCGGCCACATCCTCACGCTGGTTGCCCCGTACACGGTGGCATCGGGCGCGGGCGCGCTGGTCGACGGTATCTTCGGCGTGGCGACGGTCGACATCACCAGCGGCTCGACCGGCGAGTTCCAGGTCTGCGGCGTGTTCGACCTGGCCAAGACTTCCGCACAGGCCTGGACGCTCGGGCAGCGTATCTACTGGGACAACACCAACAAGCGCTGCGACAGCTCGAGCGCCGTGGGCCCCGAGATCGGCACTTGCACCGAGGTGGCAGCCAACCCGACCAGCACCGGCAAGGTCCGGCTGAACGCCATCGGTGTGCCGCGGGATGAGCTGGTCGAGAGCGAGGGATCGCCCGCGCCCACCTCGGTGGCCACCGCCGGCGCCGGCACCATTACCGCTGCGATGATCCTGACAGAGACCTACGTGCGGGACTGCGCAGGCGCGAGCCGCACGGATACGCTGGACACGGCAGCGAACATCGTTGCCGCCGTGCCAGGCGCGAAGGTCGGCGACGTGCTCGAGCTGCTGGTCATCAACGGATCCGACGCGGCCGAGACCATCACTCTGGCTGCTGGCACTGGTGGTGCGTTCGACGCGAACCAGACCGCGGCATCACGGGTGGTCGGCCAGAACACCTCGAAGCTGGTCCGCATCCGCCTGACCAACGTGACCGCTGCCTCGGAGGCGTACGTCGTCTACGCGTAACCGTGCTCTCACCCCAGGCCACCATCGCACTCGCTGATGACGCTTGCCTCGCGATCTGGGGTGAGCTCACGCAGTACACCGTGGGTGGCGTGACGCACGAGCCGCGGGGGATCTTCGAAGCATCCTACGTGCGCGTACAGGCGGGTACGCCAGGCGTGCAGTCTCAGGGTCCTGCGGTGTTCTATCAGCTGGCGCATCTGCCGAGCGATCCGCAGGAAGTGGAGCCGACGCAGATCCTGATCCGCGGCACTGCGTACAAGGTGATCGAGGCCAGGCGCGACGGCCAAACCGGCGCGCTGCTGCATCTGCATCGGGCGTGATATGCCGCACCCACGCAAGCTCATCAGGGACGCGGCAAAGGCGCAGCTGGTGAACCAGACAGCCGCCGGCACCACGATCTCTACGACGCGTGTAACGCCATGGCGGCCTCAGCAGTTGCCTGCGATCGCGATCTACATGCTCACCGACCCCGTTCAGACCGAGAGCATGAAGAGCGCCCCGCGCGAGCTCGAGCGCAGGCCTGCGATGGTCATCGAGTGCGCGCTGAAGATGTCGGACACCTTTGTTGCGTCCAACGGCGGAAACATGGACGACGCCTTGGATGCATTCGAGATGCAGGTGCTCGCGGCAATCTCCAAGGACGACACGCTCGGCGGCACGGTCGGCGACATCGTGATCATGGACAGCGAGGTCGAGATCCTGCGAGAGGGCGACCAGCTCATCGGCGTGATCGCGTGCCCGTTCCTCGTCAAGTACCACATGTACATGCCAACGGATGCGGACGTGACGCTCGATGACTTCAGCACTGCCGACATTCGCTACAACGTTGGCGGCGAGCAGGAGCAAGCGAACGAAGCGCACGACGTGCTCGAGAACTTGGAGGCTTGAAGATGTATGTAAAACCCGCCCCTGGATTGAAGGTGCGCGACGAGGCTTCGGGCCAGCACTTGCCCGAGGAAGGCAAGGAAGTGCCGGAGACCACCTACTGGCTGCGTCGGTTGCGCTCGAAAGATGTCGTGCAATGCGAGCCGCCCGCCGTGCCGAATGACAAGGGAGAGGAGTGATGTCCATCTCGTTCAACGCCATTCCTGGCAACCTGCTCGTACCCTTCGTTGCGGTCGAGATCGACAACACCCGCGCCGAGCAAGGCCCGGGGCTGCTCTCGTATCGCACGCTGCTGATCGGCCAGAAGACTTCTGCCGGCACTGCGACCGCGAACACCATGGTCAGGGTGACCACGCCGGAAGAAGTGCTGACCCTGGCCGGCCGCGGCTCGATCCTCCACCGCATGGCCATCGCCTACTTCGCCAACAACGCTTTCACCGAGACCTACATCGGTGTGCTCGCCGACAACGGCGCTGGCGTTGCAGCGAGCGGCACAATCACGGTCTCCGGCCCGTCGACCGCATCAGGCACTGTGAGTTTGTATCTCGGTGGCACGCTGTTGGAGGTAGGTGTCGCGAGCGGTGATTCGGCCAACAGCATCGCCGCTGCAATCAACACGGCGATCAACGCGAACCTCGATTTGCCCGTGACGTCGACGGTCCTAAATGCCGTCGTAACGGTCACCTTCAGGCACAAGGGACTGGTCGGCAACGACTTCGACATGCGCGCCAATTACCAGATCGGCGAGAAGTACCCGGCAGGCGCGTCGCTCGCGTTCGTCGCGATGTCTGGCGGCACCACGGCCCCGAGCGTCTCGAGCCTCATTGCCGCACTGGGCGATATGTGGTTTCAGATCTGGGCCCATCCCTACACGGATGCAACGACGCTAACCGCGCTCGAGACGGAACTCGCCTCGCGGTTCGGTCCGTTGAGAATGATCGACGGCTTCGCGATCACCTCCGCTGCGGGCAGTCAGTCCACGCTGGGAACGCTGGGCGATTCTCGCAACAGCCCGCACTCTGAGATATTCGCGCAGCCTGGCGAAAACCCGGTCAACCCACCGATGGAGTTTGCCGCGGCCACCGCAGCAAAGATCGCATTCCACGGAAACATCGATCCGGCGCGGCCATTCCAGACGCTGTCACTCCAGGGCGACACGCTCAGGTCCTTTGCCGTGCTACCACCTGCTGAGACTGACCTGTTTACGTTCACCGAACGCGACTTGCTGCTGAAGGACGGCATCTCAACGAGCAAGGCGGTGCAAGGCGGCGGGGTTCAGATTGAGCGCGCAGTCACCACCTATCAGACCAGCGCATCGGGTGCGACCGACAAGTCGTACAAGGATGCGACGACGATGCTGACTCTGATGTTCCTGAGGTTCAGCTGGCGCACGCTGGTACAGAACACGTTCCCGCGCCACAAGCTCGCCAACGACGGCACGCGCGTCGGCCCAGGACAGGCGGTGGTCACCCCTAAGTTAATGCAGGGACTCGCATACAGCTGGTTTCGGCAGATGGAGGCGCTTGGCCTGGTCGAGGACTTCGAAACTTTCAAGGCGAACGCGCTGTTCGTGCGCAACGAGAGCGACCCGAATCGACTCGACACGCTCCTGCCGCCGAACATCATCAATCAGCTGATCGTCACCGCGACCAAGATGCAGTTCAGGCTGTAACGCCGCGCACATCATCCACGAGGAGAAAGGGCAATGGCACAGATTCGCGCCGGCGTGACTCAGCTGCAGATCAACGGCGAGATCTACGACGTGGTGGGCAACGTCACCTACAACCTTGGCCGTCCGCTGCTGGAGCCGCTGGTCGGGGCTGATACGTTCCACGGCTTCAGCTCGAAGCCGCAGGCTCCAATGATGGAACTGGAGATCCGTGATCGCGGTACGCTGGATATCGCCAGGCTGGTGGAGATGCGGAATGGGACGATCCAACTGCAGCTCGCGAATGGCAAGGTCGTAACCCTGGGCAAGGCCTCATACGCAAGCGAGGGCAGCATCAGCACCGAAGAGGCAACCATCCAAGCAAAATTCATCGGCGAGAGTTGCGAGGAAGCTATCTAGATGAAATACAAGCTCAAAGAGCCTATCTCCCTTGGAGAAGGGGACCCGATCACTGAACTGAACCTGCGCGAGAAAGTCGTCGCAGGCGATATGCGCGGCTTGGCCATGCGCGACCCGATGCAGCACGATGAGATTTTGAAGCTCATCGGGCGGCTGAGCGGCCAGGTGGACGCAGTCGTGAACAAGATGGCCTTTGTTGACTACGTGGAGGTGGCCAGCTTCGTATCGGGTTTTATGCAGGCTGGCCCGGAGACTGGGAACGGGCCGTCGCCGTCATAGCAGCAACGTTCCATTTCCCTTCGCGCGAGATCTGGGAAATGGACCGTGATGACCTGATGTTCTGGTTAGATCAAGCGAAGTGGTTCAATGGCCAACCCCGCTCCAAGTAGACTGCAGCTCATCATCGAAGCGCTCGATCGCGCGACCGGCCCTCTGCGTCGGCTCGGCGAGCGGCTGCGGGAGTTCCGCCGAGCGTCCGGCCTGGACAAGCTGGGAAAGTCGTTCAAGGATGTTGGCGGAGCAGCGAATCGCGTTGTCGGTGAGATCGGGAAGCTTGTGGCACTCGGGGCCGGGGTTGCCGTTGGGATCGGCGCCATCATCAACAAAGCCACCGAGGCGGGTGATGCGTTAGGAAACTCGGCAGAGCGAGCGAAGCTCACCGTTAGCGCCTACAGTGAGCTGGGATTCGCGGCGGCAAAAGCCGGAATCCCGGCGGAGAAGTTTGCAGACGCCATCGACACTCTGAACAAGAACATCGGTGAGGCGAAGCTGGGCAAAGGGAAGCTGTCCTCATTCCTGAAGGACGTGTCGCCGAACCTGCTGCGTCAGCTGAAGGCTGCCAGAGGTAACGAGGGAGCGCTCAATGTCCTTGCGGGCGCATTCGATCGCATCAGCGACTCTGGCAAGAGAGCAGCACTCGCCGGCAAGGTTTTCGGCGACACCAAGTTCGCACAGTTCTTTGCCGGCGGCGCCAAGTCGATCAAGGAAGCCCGTGAGGAGTTCCGCAAGCTGGATGACGGCGCATCACAGAGATTCGTCGACGGCGCCAAGGAGATGGACAACGAGCTCGATTCCCTCACCGGCACCATCACCGTGCTCGGCCGGGGGGTCATGGCTGAGTTGTTCCCGGCATTCGTCAAGCTCGCACGCATCTTCAATCGCTTCCTGGTCGATAACAAGGATGCGATCAAGGCTTGGGCGAAGGCATTCGGCGAAAAGCTTATGAAGTTCGCTGATGAGTTGCCCGCCAAGCTGAAGCGGATCAGCGAGAAATTCAGCGAGATGAAGACCAAGCTGGAGCCGCTGGCAAAGCGAGTCGGCGGGTTCGGGAATCTCTTGGGGATCCTCGCCGGTCTTATTGTCGGCGGACCGCTGCTCGCGGCGATCGCCAGCCTAGCAGCGTCTTTCGTGGCGCTCGGCATCGCCATCGCCACAACGCCCATCGGTTGGTTCCTTCTTGCTGTCACCGCCATCGCCACCGCAGCATCGCTCATCTATGCCAACTGGGAGCCGATCGTAGGCTTCTTCGATCAGCTGTGGAGCGACGTAAAGGGCATCTTCCAGGGTTTCTTGGATTTTGTGACAGGCGTTTTCACCGCGGACTTCGAGCGCTGGTGGGAGGGATTCAAGGGTAGCTTTTTCAGCGTCGCCGGCGTGGTAGACAAGCTCTCCAGACTTACGCCCTCGGCACTCGGGCAGTCGCTGACGCGGGCAACTGCGCAAGCCGTGTCTGGAGAGCAGATTGGCCTGGGGAGCCCGCCCCTGCAGCGGCCAATGCTCGGAGCCGAGGCAGCCAGGCCGCGCGCCCAGGGTGCCGCAGCTTCCTCCAGCGTGACCAACAATGCGAAGGTGGAGATTGAGGTCAAGGCACCGCGCGGGACTCGGGTGAAGCTGCCGCCCGGTAGTACGGCCGAGATGTCGCTCAACGTTGGTTACATACCGGAGTTTCAACGGTGACCTGGCGGCTGCGAGCGGGTCCGGGCAGCTTTCGTGGCGTGCCGTTTCGCATCGAGGCGGACGAATTCGCAGGTGGCCGCAAGACTGTCACGCACGAGTACCCGCTGCGTGATGAGCCATTCGTAGAAGATCTCGGCCGCCGCGCGCGGACGATCTCTGTGGATGCCTATGTGGTAGGTGAAGACTACATCGAGCAGCGTGACGCGCTGATCGAGGCGCTCGAGCGCGAAGGCCCTGGCCGGCTCGCGCTGCCCTATCTCGATGTCGCCACGCGTGTGTTCGTGGTGTCGAGCTTCCGCGTCAGCAACAACAGGGAAGAGGGCGGAGTTGCTCGTTTTCTGATCGAGTTTCAAGAGACCACGCCCGATGCGCTCCAGCCCTTGGACGTGCCCGGCATCACCGCGGGCATGGATGCCGAGTTCGAGGATGCGCTGGCTGTCATCGAAAGTGACTTTCAGTCTGCATACGACATTGCTGACGCACCCCCTTTCACCTTCGATAGCCTCTCGTCTGTGGTCAGTGCGGCAGGCGATGCGATCAACGCTGCTCTCGAGCCCGTGAATGCCGCAGTTGGCGCCGTGACCGGCACGATCGACAAGGCCACCGCATTCGCAGCCGACATCAAGCGCAAGGTCGACAAGATCATCCTGGATGCGGACACGCTGGTGCGCTCGCCCTTCGTTGCTGTGAGTCGCTTCCGCGATGTGTTCGAGTCAGTGTTCGAGTCGCCAGCATTGCCGGCACGCAACATCGACGCGCTCCTCGAGGCGTACGAGTTTCGATCTGCGACGCCAGCGCCGGAGCCTGTCACCTCGAATCGGGAGCGTGAGGCTGCGAACTACGTCGCGCTCCAATCAATGATCAAGCGGATGGCGGTCGTGTCTGCCGCACGCTTCGCCCCCCGTGTCGAGTTCGAATCGTACGAAGAGGCGATCGCCACGCGCGACCGGATCGCGGATCTGCTCGATGAGCAAATCGAGACAGCCAGCGACGAAGTAGTCCAGGCGTTCACGGATCTGCGTGCGGCGCTGGTGCAGGCGGTACCGGGCGAGGTCAGTGATCTGCCCCGGCTGCTCACCGTGACACCGCCCACCAGCGTGCCGTCGCTGGTGCTCGCGCACCGCATTTATGGCCACGTCGATAAGGAGCTCGACTTGGTGGCGCGCAACGGGATACGGCACCCGGGTTTCGTGATCGGCGGCCGCACGCTCGAGGTCTTGAGCGATGCGTGAGGTGATCTTGGAAGTCAACGGACGGGAGTACCGAGGATGGAAGGACATCCGCATCACTCGCAGCATCGAGTCGCTGTCGGGCTCGTTCGCGATGTCAGTGTCGGAGCGATGGCAAGGGCAGCGGGATCCGTGGCCGATCGTCGAGGGCGACGAGTGCGTTGTGCGGCTCGGCGAAGACGTGATCGTGAGCGGGTACGTCGATATCCGCACGATGAGCCTGAGCGCCAACGATCACAGCTTCACCGTGCAGGGGCGCGACAAGGCTGCAGATCTCATCGACTGCTCGGCGGTACTCAAGGACTGGGAGTTCGTCGGCGTTGGCGTGCTCGAAATTGCGCAGCGCGTCGCCGCTCCATTTGGAATCGCGGTGAGCCTTGCGGAGGGAGTGACGACACCGCCGCCGGCGCGGAAGCTTGTCATCAACCCCGGCGACAGCGCATACGACGTCATCGATAGGGCGTGTCGTCTGGCGGGCTTGTTTGCCGTGAGTGATGGCAACGGCAACGTGATGCTCACCCGCGCCGGCACCGCGAAAGCCAGCACGCAGCTGGTCGTGGGAAAGAACATCCTGGATGCCACCGCGAACTACGATCAGAGTGCGTGCTACGCCCAGTACATCGTGATAGGCCAGCAGCAGGGCGGAGAGTCGCTGTTCGGCGCTGAGGCTGCCGATGTGCGTGCGCAGTCCGTCGATCAGAACGCGAGACGCAAGGCTCGAGTGCTGATGATTCGGGGCGAGGGCAGTATCAGCATCCAGCAGGCCCAGGATCGCGCGAACTGGGAAGCCGCCATCCGCCGCGCACGTGCGCTCGAGGTCGCGGCAACAGTTCAGGGATGGGAGCAGGCAAGCGGCGAACTCTGGCCGGTCAATGCCGAGGTGATCATTGATGCCCCAGTGCTCGGGGTGGTCGGGCCCATGCTCATCACCGAGGTGGCCTACTTGCTCTCTGAGGCAGGCACCACCACCGAGCTCACGCTGCGTCTACCGGGGGCCTTCGAGCCGCAGCCGGAGATCCCCGAGAACGAGGAGGGCACTCAGCTCTTCGACGGGGGCGAGGAATGAAGGCCATGTTCGATAGGCTCGCGCGACGCGTCAACAACATGGTGGCGCGCGCCGTAGTCTGGATGGTCGACGACTCCACCAAGCTCCAGCAAGTGCAGGTGTCGCTGCAGGCCGATGAGGTGCGCATCGCCGAGCGCTTCCAGCAGTACGGCTTCAGCTCGGTGCCGCTGTCGGAGTCCGAGGCGGTGCTGCTGTTCCCCGCGGGCCTGCGCGATCACGTGCTGGCGATCTGCGTGGATGATCGCCGGTACCGACCCACGGACCGGCCGGCGGGTGAGGTTGGTCTCTACAACCACCTGGCAATCTACGTCCGTCTGAAGAACGACGGCAGCATTGAGGTCCTTGCAAACACCAAGGTCGACATCACCGCGCCCGAGGTCATCGTCCACGCATCGACAAAGGTGCGGCTCGAAACCCCGCTGGTCGAGATGCCGGGCGATCTGACCGTGAGCGGCAACACCACCTGCAGCGGCACCGTCCAAGGCAACACCGTGCGCACCGCGGCCGGCATCCAGCTCGGCACGCACGTGCACTCGGGCGTGACAGCGGGCGGCGCCAACACCGGAGCGCCCGTATGAGCGACATCGGACTCACATGGGGCATCACCGACGCCGACTTCAGCATCGAGGCCGACGATCTCGCCACCGACGGCGGGCTTGAGACGGCCCTGCTCATCTCGCTGTTCACGGACAGGCGCGCCGCTGATGACGATCAGATCCCAGACGGCACGGACGATCGTCGCGGCTGGTGGGCAGACCAATTTGCGGACGTGCCCGGAGATCTCATCGGCTCGCGCTTGTGGCTGCTGAGCCGGGAGAAGCAGCAGCAGCGCGTCGTGACGCTGGCCCAGGAGTACGCGCGCGAGGCGCTGCAGTGGCTCATCACTGATCGTGTATTGGATCGGTTCGATGTCGAGGCCGAGATCGTCTCCACGGGCGTGCTGGGCCTGCAGGTCACGTGTTACAGGCCACGCAAAGACACCGCCGTATTCCGATTCGACCTCAACTGGCAGGCCCAGGCGGCCAAGGCGGCGTAATGTCACTGATACGCCCCGAGCTCAGCGAGATCATCCAGCGCGTCCAACAGGACTTTATCTCGCGCCTGTCGCTCACGGGTGCGCTGCTGCGCCGTAGCGTGGTGGGCGTGCTCGGCCGGGTGCTCGCCGGCATCTCCCACGAGCTGCACGGATATGTGCAGTTCCTGTCGCGGCAGGTGTTCCCGGACACCTCGGAGCTCGAGTACCTGGAGCGCCAGGGCGCGTTGTACGCCATCAACCGCAAGGCCGCGACCTTTGCCGGCGGCAACGTCACCTTCAGCGGCGACAACGGCACGCTGATACCCACTGGGACGCTGCTACAGCGTAGCGATGGCATCCGGTACGAGACCCAGGCCGACGGCACGATCGCATCCGGCACAGCCACGGTCGCGGTCGCGGCCACCACCGCGGGCGAAACCGGCAACGCAGATGTGGGGGTGTCGCTGTCGCTGGTGTCACCGATCATCGGCGTCAACGCTGCAGCCGTCGTGGCAGCCGGCGGGCTCACGCTCGGGAGCGACCAGGAGAGTGATGACGACCTGCGAACCCGGATCATCGAGCGGCTGCAGTTCGCGCCCCAGGGCGGCGCTGCGAAGGACTATGTAGCCTGGGCCAAGGAGGTTGCAGGCGTCACTCGCGCCTGGGTGTTCCCTGGCGAACTCGGCGCGGGCACGGTCACCGTTCGCTTCGTCCGCGACGATGACGCGTCGATCATCCCCGACGGCGCCGAGGTCACGGCGGTCCAGGACTACATCGATGAGCGCCGGCCAGTGACTGCGGATGTGACGGTCGTGGCACCCATCGCCGCTGCGCTGAACTTCACCATCGAGCTCACCCCGGACACCACCGCCATTCGCACCGCGGTCGAGGCGGAGTTGCGGGACCTGCTCGCGCGCGATGACGTGGTGCCAGGCGGGACCGTGCTGCTTTCCAAGATCATGACCTCGATCGGCATCGCCGAGGGCGTTGGAGACTTCGACCTGACGGCACCAGCGGCCAACGTGACACACACCACCGGGCAGATGCCGGTGTTTGGGGCGATCACATGGGCCTGATGGCGGAAGCCTATGCGCGCATGCTCAAGGCGCTGCTGCCTCGCGGTGTGCTGTGGCGCCTGGAGAGCGACAGCGTCATCAGCCGCGTGCTGCTCGCCATCGCCGATGAGCTCGCGCGCATCGATACTCGCACCGATGATTTCTTGCGCGAGATCCACCCGCCGACCACGAGCGAGTTGCTGGCCGACTTCGAGCGCACCTATGGACTACCCGATCCGTGCCTAGGCGAATCGCCATCGACAGCGCAACGCGTTGCCTCGCTCCTCGCCAAGATCGCATCCACGGGCGGGCAAACGCCGGCGTACTACATCGCCATTGCAGAGGCGCTCGGGTTCAGCATCCGAATCACAGAGTTCCGCGAGCACACGGTGGAGGATGACGTCGAGGCCCCGATCTGCGATGACCAGTGGCCCTTTGTGTGGCAGGTCAACGCGCCGCTGGAAACGGTCGGGGAGATCACCGTGGAGGACACGGTAGAGGATCCGATTGCGTGGTTCGGCAACGAGCAGCTCGAGTGCGTACTCGAGGAGCTGAAGCCGGCGCATACGACGATACTGTTCGCCTACGATGAGGTGGTCTTTATCGGGGACTCGATTACGTTTCTCTGGACCTCGATCCCTGGGCGCAACGCTGGAGTCAACGGCAACACCACCGCGCAGATGCTGGCGCGCTTCAACACAGATGTGCTCTCGTTCAACCCGAAAGTCGTTGTAATCCTGGGTGGCATCAACGACATCTACAACATCGTGACGCCGACGGTGGACAACATCGCAGACATGGCAGCCATGGCAGAAGCCGCTGGCGCATGTGTCATTCTTTGCAGGCTGTGCCCGTCTTTCCTTGCTCCGTTGGGTTTGATTCCAGACATCGCTGCACTGAATGCTGCGATTGCCGCATTCAACGCTGATCTGGATGCGCTCGCGAGCGCGAACGACTATCACATTGCCGACTACCACACGCCGATGGCCGGCCGCCCTGAGCTATTCCCGGACACGCTGCATCCGAGCGCTGCTGGCTACGAGATCATGCGCGGCGTGGTCACTCCAATCATCGACGACTGCCTGAGTTCATAGAGGGCCACAAAAATGGATCGCAAATGGAAATCAGGCGCAGCGGTCAGCCCGCCACCGCTGGACAATGCGAGCGACGGCTACGCGAGCGCCGGCAACCCGGGCACCGGCACGCCAGCCACCAAGCCAGGCTCGCACTGGTATCACATGATCACGGAGGAGATATTGGCACTCATTGCCGCCGCCGGCATTGCCTTCGACAAGACGGTGTTGACGCAGCTGCGCGACGCGTGCGCGCTGCTCTTCGACACGCAGGGGGTCGATCCCGGCGGCCGCCTCACGCTGACCACAGCAGTTCCAATAACAACTGCGGCCGTATCTGGTGCCACGACGGTCTACTACACACCGCACATTCACGACCGCATCAAGCTGTACGACGGTACTCGATGGAAGTGGTACAGCTTCACAGAGATGTCGCAGACGCTGGCTGACACGACCAAGAGCCCGGCGGCCACCGCGGCGACCAAGAACTACGACATGTTCGTGTGGGACGATGCCGGCACCCTGCGCTGCACGCGTGGCCCGCTATGGGATACGGGCGGCGGCTCGAACACGGCGCGAGGCACCGGTGCTGGCTCGACGGAACTGGAGTTCTTCCAGGGCCGATGGGTGAACAAGATCGCCATCACGAACGGGCCTGCAGCTCGGCGCGGGCTGTACGTCGGCTCGATCGCGACTGATGGCTCCAACCAGGTCAACGACAACTTGACCAAGCGGCAACTCTATAACCTCTACCACCAGGTGTTGCGGCCGATGCTGGTTGTGGAGTCGACCGACTTCTGGACCTACACCACGGCCAGCTATCGCCAGGCGAACGCAAACACGGCCAACCAGTTTGAGGTGATGACGGGCTTGGTGCGACAACCTGTTGCCGTGGAGGTGCACACGATCGCATCGAACAACACGGGCGGCACGGTCAATGGAGCGGCAGGCATTGGCGTCGATTCCACCACGGTCGACTCGGCGCAGATCAAACAATCCGCGACGCTCGCGACCGCCTCGAAGACCGAGAGCATTTCTGCATTCTATCGAGCCTATCCATCAGTTGGCCGACACACCTATGCATGGCTGGAGCGGTCCGATGCGACCGGTACCACCGCATGGATTGGGGATAGCGGCGTCACCTACATACAGACCGGCATGATCGGGGAGACATGGGCATGAGCTTGGCAGAAAGTTTGACGTCGGCCATCAAGGCCGTATGCCCCATAGAGGGCATCAGCGTCGCGCGCCGCGACGACAGATCCACTTGGCGTATCGACTTCGCGGCCACGGCCACCGCCGAGCAACGAGCCGCGGCGGCGGCTGTCGTTGCAGGCTTCGACCTGAACGCTGTGCAGTTGCAGGACTCTCAGGCGCAGCAGCGCCGATCGACCGACACGCAGGAACTCAGCGACGCGCGAGTGGATGCCGCAGTGCTGGCGCTGCTCGATATGACACCCACGCAGCGCATGCAGTGGGCGCGGACCAACTTCCCGACGCTCACGCTGGCCGAGCAGAACCGCATGGGTATGCTCATGAACATGGCCGCAGTGTCGATGCGGGCGCTGGTGCGTTAGCGGGCGAGGCACTCATCGACTAACGGCTTGACCACGCCCAGCATCACAGCGTAACCATCGGAATTCGGATGCAGCGTATCTGCGAACAACTCTGGACGGCCCTCCATCGGCGCGCGGTAGTCAGCGACGCGGTAGGCATGAGCTTGCGCCAGCATCTTGATGTCGGCGTTCCATCGCTGTTGCGCGGACAGGTTTTCGTCGACCGTCTCTCGGATGCCGATGCCTGCAATGAATGCCGGCGGCAGCGTGCCGAGTATCACGCACGCACCCGATGCGCTGGCCATGTCGGCCATGCGATCCACGCTGCCCACGGTCGGGAACTCCTCGAGGAAGACGTCATTCGTGCCCGCGAGGATCGCCACGACGGACGGCTTTTTCGAGAGCACATCCGACTCGAACCGATCGAGCATCTGGGCGCTGGTCTGTCCGTTGATGCCGGCGTTGACGTACGGGAGCGATGCCCAGAGCCGCGTGATCGAGTCGCCAACGAACACGACGGGCGCAGCTACTGGAGCGGGTGGCGGTGCGGGCTGCGGCGAGGGTGCGGTACCGACCGGCTGGGCTGCTTGGGACTGACCTGGGCCGGCGCCTCCAGAGCACGCCGAGGAGCATGCAGCCAGGAAAATGGCGATCACGCTGAGGGCTATACCGCGCATCGAACTCTCCGTTTCGTGGGTTGCGCCAGCCCGAGGACGTCACTGCCCCCGGGAATGCTGCGGATCCTATCCCCATGCGCACGCCCGATCCATCAACCGTCGGCCAATTGACGGACTACACCGGTGAGCGACACCCAGCAGGAGCCGACATTGAGCGAGGAGAGGGACTTCCGCGAACGGATGCTGACCTTCGCCGCCCGCTGCGAGGAGCAGATGGTCGGCATGCGCGCCGACATGACGGACATACGCGCTGACCTGCAGGCGCACGACCAGCGCGACCAGGCGGAGTTTCGCCGCGGTGCGCGCCGCATGCGCAAGATCGAGCGGAAGCTGGGCGCGACCAATCAGATCGTGGTCGGCAACTCCAACCGCTGGACCATTGCAGCGTCGGTCGCCGGGATCCTGGCCAGCATCGTGGGCGGGGTCTGGGTCATCTTCGAGAAGGTCATTCCGCTTTTGAAGCCATGAGCACACCTGAAGACATGGCCGCAACACAGCGGCGCAACCGGGCTGGTTTCCCCGTCATGGGCGACAACCGTGGGCAAATATTCAAGTGGCGGTTCAGCGACCGCAGCCGCAACAAGGCCATGCCCTGGCTGTCGGCATTGGTCGCCGGGATCGCTGTCGCATTGGCGATCGACGCGCGCATCGACGCATCGAAGGCCGAGCGTGAGGCGCGGATGCTCGAGTACTACGTGCTCGAGCTCGACGCAAAGCTGATTGCGGCCGGATTCAAGACGGACGCGGAATCGATCGCGACCAAGCTCAAAAAGCAGCGAGGTGACCCATGAGCGGCGGCGGCGGCGGACCGATCATCATCTGGACCTTGACCTTCAAAGAGCCGGGCTATCTGCCTGCAGCGACAGTGGCGCGGCTTCGTGAGATTGCCGAGCGTGCGAACACCAGCAACGTCATCACGCTGCGCGATCGGCTGTTCGTGGCTCGCGCGGCGTTCGTGTATCTCGGTCGCTCGACGCTGTACTACGAGACGCGGCAGTGAGCGACGAAGTCCTGATCGCGATCTTGCTGCTCAGCGCCGGCTGTCACGCATGGACGTTCATCTGGATCGCCGGCCACCACAAGGCTTGCCACTCGGCCCCAAGCCAGGCCATTGCGGCGCTGACACAGAGAGTCACCGGCTGCGAGGAAGAGGAAGCCAGGCTCGCACAGAACGCGCATGACGATCGCGACGTTATCAGCGTGGCAGTGCTCGATCTCGTGGTGGTCTTTCAGCACCTCGGGCTGCAGCAGGCCCAGCACAAGGACATTCCGAAGAAGCTGCGCGAGCTCGCGGCGAACCTTGAGGCAAACGGGAGACCGCGAGCATGACCGAGACCCTACGCCAGAAACAAAGTCGCTTCGCCCTTGCGGTCTCCTACCTGATCCAGGAAGCGAACAACCGCGGGTACCACACCACGCTGGGAGACGCATATCGCACGCCGGCGCAGGCTGCAGCGAACGCTGCGAGCGGCGCCGGCATTTCCAACAGTCTCCACTGCGAGCGCCTCGCCATCGACCTGAATCTCTTCAAGGATGGTCGCTATATAACGGACGGCGAGGGGCACGCTGAGCTCGGCCGCTGGTGGAAGGCGCTGAGCCCAGATCATCGATGGGGCGGCGACTTCGCCAAGAAGGACTTCAATCATTACTCACTTTCACCCGATGGCCGGCGCGGCTGAGCGCCATTCAACCAACCAGGAGATGACGACCATGAAGCGACTCGGATCGATAGTACTCGGCGCGGTCTTGGCGATGTGTATGACCGGCATGCACGCGTGCAGCAGTCAGCCGACCCAACTACAGCAGACGGGGGTTACGGTGCTGGTGACCGCAGCTGTTGCCGTGCACATCCAACGCGGCACCCAGGATGCGACGGTGTGGGCCAAGCGTGCCGGCCAGATATTGGACGTCGCCAAGCAACTCCAGGCGCTCGAGCAGGGCACCGTTGCAACGCTGCCGGCTCTCACGCAGGCGCTCACACCACTCATCGAACGAGCGAACCTCAGCCCGGGTGAGCGGCTCGCGGCCAACTCCCTGACGCTCGCCTTGGCACAGCTCATCGAAGCCAACCGGCGGCCAGGCAGTACGGAGGAGGCGAGTATCCGGCTGGTGCTGCAGACTGTGGTGGATGCGGCGAGCGTGTACGTTCCCTTGGCGCCGCCTGCTTGAAGGCCGCCGCTTCCCCATAGGATCGTCAGCCGAGTTACACTCTCTGCCGGTTGGCGGAATTGGTATACGCTGCGGCAATCCTCTTTAGGAGAGACTTCGACCGCTAGTCCGTGAATTGACACGGGCGGCCTTCTGGTGGGTCCGAGCAATCAATTGCCGGTTCGAATCCGGCACCGGTGAGCACCAGACAGTCGTATGAACACCGACACGTGCGACATGGTGCGCATCTCGGCCGAAGAGAGAGACAAGCTCTACGGTCAGGATGCGCAGCCTGGCATGTTCTTTTGGGGCACCCAGGTGCGCGAAGTTGAGAATGCCGGGCCATGATCACCGAAATCGTCGAGCTGATCCGCCGTGTCCTCGCCGGCAAATGCGATGCTCGCATCACTGCTATCCCCGGCTCTGAAACGCTCTTGATGCAGGCAGACGGATGGTCGATCGAGTTTCGAGACGACGAGTACGTCGATGAAGGCGACGACGAGGAACTGGAGCGCGGCTATGTCCACCGGGTCGTTGCGCCAGACGGCAGGACTCTTACCCTTAGCCAAATGTTGGATCAGTATGGATCGGAACCCTTCGACGCATTGAGCACAGAGGAACGCGCGGCGTTAGATATTTTAGTGATCAGGGGTCTGGCTGCTGAAGGCAGCGTGCGCATGTAGACCATCACGGGTATGGGGCTGCCGGCGTGCGGCGGCACGTCGCCGCCCTGGAAGTAAGCGCTGCGCTCTGGCTCGGTCCCGCCACAATCCCACCGCGCCCTCAACTCTCCCGGGGCGCACTGTGCCAAGAGAGGCGGACCGCGCCGTCAGCGATGGCGGCGCGCGTCACGCCCTCGGCCAGCGACCCTGCTGGTGCTCCCTCTCAGCCCACAGCTTGCGTGCATGGATGGCCCGGTGATGCGCTTCGGCCAGGCGCTCGGCAGCATCAGCCTTGACGTCCCTGAGCACCTGCAGGAGTTCGTCGCGGGTGGCGGTGAGGTTGGTCACGATCTTGCCGCTCGGCAGGATGTGCGACCACTCGAAGGCTGGGGGTACTCGCTCCATGCCCCTATTTTGGGCGTCCAATATCGGTGTTGCAAAGTCGCCAAAACCTCGCAAAGCGTCCAATCAAGTCTCGGTTATATTGGACGCGCGATGTGTGGGAAATGCCTTATTTTTATGGCTCCCCGGGACGGATTCGAACCGCCGACCAACGGATTAACAGGACACAGTTCGGTCACTTTCCGCCCGCTGCTTTCCGTGGCTTTTTCGCAGCAACGCGTCCAAAAAGGTCCCTGCGTCCAATATTCAGCGCCTTGACCTTCCGCGGCGCCCGACGGTACACCCGTTCTGTGAGCCTGACGTCGGCATGCCCGAGCCGCTCACTGGCGGTCGCGAGGGCATCATCGCTCGCTGACTTGGCCCGCAGGTCATAGAAGCGGAACGGTCGTTCCAGCCCTGCCTTCTTGGCTCGAATCCTGGCGCGGCGCCACAGCGACTGGAAGGCGTCAGTGTTGTATCCCTGCCCATCTGTCGTGCTCACAACGGTCTCGCCCTTGGGCTTTATAGAGCGTGCAACAGCGATCGTGCGTCGCAGGTGCTCGGACCATCCAACCACCAGCACCTTGCCAGTCTTGCCCTGCTTGAATCGTATCCCTGTCTTGTCGACCTGATCCCATCGCAGCGCCAGCAGGTCGCCTTCGCGCTGCCCGGTGAGCAGCGCCAGGTCCATCAGCACGCGGAGCCGGGGCCCGGAGGACTTGCGCATGAGCCGGTAGTCGGCGTCCTCGACGTAATGATCTCGCGGTGCGATGCGAAACTTCTTCACATCGCGGCACGGGTTCGACTCGAGCACTTCCCACTCAACCGCGGTCGCGCAGATGTGCGACAGCAGCGACAACTCTTGGTTGGCCTGCACCTGCGATTTCTGGCCGCGTGCGTTGCGGTACCGGATGACGTCGCGGGGCATGAGTTCGTCCGGCTTGGCACGACCGAAGGCAGTGCGCAGCAGTTCCAGTTGTGCGGTCTGATCCTTCTGCGTGCGCGGGGCTTTGCCCGGGATGACTTCCACCAGGTAGCGGTCGAACAGGTCCGCCAGCGTGCCTACCCGGTGCTCGCCCACCAGTTCAGCGTACCGCCGGAGCGCTGCACCATAGTCATCGCCGAGCGGGATCCAGTCGCCATTGGGATGCGCGTAGTAGTACTTGCCGCGGCGCTGGTATACGCGGCGGGGGAGATGCTTGTTATGCGTTCTTGTTCGGCCCACGGAGGCGGACCATACCGCGACGCTCCATCGCCTGCCAATCCAGGATCGATTTTCCGCCAGGCGCACGCCCGGGCTGAGGAGCCAGCTCGACGCCGAATCGCTTGTGCACCTCGGCCACCAGCACCACCGGCTCGCCGCAGGCATTGACCCGGAAGTGGTAACCCTCGCGCGCCAGGAAATCGCACTGCGCCTTCGGCCGCTTGCGGCCGGTGAGCTGCACGAGTTGCTCGGCGTCGAGGAACATCAGGGGCGCACCTCGGCCAGCGGTATGGCACGCCGCCGCTCGCGCTTGTACCAGACCAGCGGGTGCACCGTGGCACCAGCCGGGATCTCGGCCGGCGGCCAGCGCAGGCACACCAGGTGCCGGCGGTACTTGCGCCTGCTGTTCTGCCGGACGCTGTGGATTCGATACACACTGCCGGCGGGCGTGCGCAGGTAGTCCCCTGGCTCGAGCTTCTGCCGGCCGTCGTAGAAGAGTTTGCAGGTGCTGTACGGATGGCCGCGCATCTACCGTGTCCCATCGATGGCCGCGATCGCCATCTGCATCGTCATGTGCTCGCAGCGTCCGCTGTGGCCGCGCTCGAGGATGCAGCACGCGCCCTGGCTGTCGGTCGTGCCGCAGTAGCCCTTCGGCCTTGGCCGTGGCAGCGGGCCAGGCTGAGAGTCCTGGTTGATCAGGTTCAGCCCCGTCTCGAGCGCGTCGTGCGCGATCTGCAGCATGCAGCGCACGTGCTCGCTGTTGCCGTCATGCCAGGTTTCACGTGCAGCCGCGTGAATCGATTCGAGCTCGTACGTGACGCGCTCGATGCGGCCGGCGAGGTTGCGGATTTGCTTGCTCATGAAGATGGCACTGGCTTCGGGGTCCGCAGCCACAGCGTCGCCGAGTTGGCCTGCAGCCATGCAGCGCACCCATTACAAACCGAGGTGTAGTAACCATCCGGGTTGGCGTCATCGGGGTGCAGGAATTCCTCGTAGAACGGCCAGCCGTTTCGGTCGAGCGTGTCCTTTTGGCAGCGTGCGCACGTAACCCAGTGCGGCCACAGGTCGATGACCGTGATCGGATGCTGCAGGGTTGGCTCGGTCATGGCCGCTCACCCTACGGCAGAGCGAGGGCGGCGCGAGCAGGTTCGATAACTCGGCGCAGATCCGCGCTCATGTCCTCGTCGCGACCGAACCTAGTGGAGATCTCGCGCTCGAGCGATACAAGCGCCTCCCGCAACTGCCGCTCGCGCTCCTTCAGCTGCTCGTTCTCGCGATTGCGCTCGGTGAGCTGATCCTGGACGAAGCTGAGCATGCGCACGCGGTCGGCGAGCTGGGCCTGCAGCGGCTCGATGCCGCAGCATGCCCGGTGAGCGAGCGCTGCAGCCAAGTCGGCAGGGTTCAGTTCGTTGCTCATCGAATCGCCTCCAACCCTTGGTCACGCGCCGCATTGATGTCGGCAGCGATCTCGGTGTCGCCGCCCTTGTCTGGGTGATGCTTGGCAATCAGCCGGCGGTGCGCATCCATGATCTGGGCGCGGGTGGCGTGGTGATCCTTGAGCTCGAGAACCTGCCACCACGCGCGAGGGGCGGGCAGGGCAACGAACCCCTGGAACGCTCGATCGAGGATCGTCGCACCGCCGTGCCGCTCGATCGCACGCATAGCATCGAGGGTGGCGGCGATGGCGGCGAGGTTGTCCTGCACGCGGTCGTAGCGGTCGATCGCCATGCACCTGGTGCCGGCACCGTTGCGCCAATAGACGGCCGCGCCCGGGTCCTGGGGCGCTGCCTGGCCCGATGCGGGCAGACCGTCGAGGCGCAGGCGCAGGTTGCTGCTGATCACGATGTCGTCATCGCCGATACCCATGCGCTGCAGTTCCTCGAGCACCCGCTTCGTGGCCTCGGCGATGGTCAGCGATTCCCTGCGGTCGTAGCTGCGCTCGGTACCGGCCGCCACCCCGTTGACGTACTTGGTGCGGTACTGGGGCACGGACTTGCCGAACTTCGCACGCTCGCGCTGGTGCGGCTCGCAGCGTCGCCAACCGGTCGGCCACTGCAGGGGAAACGCTTGAACGGTCTCGGTGGAGTTGCTCATGTCTTTGGGTAGATAGTCGGCTCAGGCTGCAGCGGGTAGGCTCGACGGCTCCAAAACATCGAGGGAAGAAGAATGGAGTGGCTTGTAGCTCTGCACGATGTTCTGTGGAGTGAGGAAGGCGCCGGTTGGGCGCAATTGACCGCGTCGCTGCTTGCGCTTTGGATAGCTATCAGCGCGCCGATCTGGCACAGCCGAATCCAGGAGAAGAAGGCCGCCGCCACGCAGATCGGCGTCATTCTGGCTATCGTCTTGCACATCGAGTCTCGGCTTATCGCTGGGATCACGCGGACACCTCTGGGAAAGCGTCATGAACTGCGCCGTCGAGCGTGCGGCCGGCGGCCTTCTTACCGACGCGAAACATTCGCTCGCCCTTGCCCTCGAATATCTCGGCGCCTGCGCTGTCGATGATTGCTGTGGTCACCAACTTGCGAAGCGGATCCCCGGGTCTTTGCCTGCCGTGATTGGGATCGTGGTAGGTATCCCGGGGAAGGTGCGATTCTGGCATCCACTCCCCGTGTTGCTTGAAGTGGAAAGCGACGCCGGCTGCTGCGCACTGATCGCGTATCGACCTGAACCAGTCAGGGTGGGAGGGCCGCGCCTTGCTGCCGCTCTCGCCGCCGGCGATTACCCAGCCGATGCCAGCAAGCCTATTCAGAGAGTCGGCGCCGTTGAAACATGCGTACTGCAGATCGATCGGCCCGAGCAGTGGCTCACACGAAAGGAACCGCACGCGCGCCGGCGTGGCCAGCAGCTTCGGTATGTCGCGGTCGGCCTCGGCCTGGTTGGCTATCGTGGCGCCGAGCCAGACATTCGGCCATGGCCAGCCCTCGTTCCAAGGGCGGTAGTGGGCCTCCGATATCGGCAGCATCTCTTTTACATTGCCAATGCGCTTCGTGAGCAGAAGCCAGTCAAGGTGGGGCGTTCTCCTAATCAGTGACCAGAGATCAGTACGCCACGTTGGGTCAACCTCGTTGTCGAACACGTCGGCGAGCGATGCGCAGAACACGCGGCGCCGGCGGCCGTGCTGCGCGAAGAACTTGCCGTGCTGGCGCTCCCAGCGGAGCGGCTCTTTCCAGGCGGCGTCACTGGTTCGGTGACGAAGCTTGCTCGGCCCCCATTCGATGCGCATCGCACGCGCGGGCGTCGACACAGCTGCATAACATGCATCGCAAGCCGGGCTGATGCGCGTGCATCCGATCCAAGGATTGAAAGTTGCGTCGCACCACTCGATCTTCGTTGTCTCAGCCATCACGCCCCCTCGGCCTTGCGGTCCGCCTCGAGCGCCTCGGTCGCAATGCGACCCAGGTCCGCATCGTCGATATCGAACAGTCCCTGCGAGCCGCGATAAGGCCACGGTCCGATTGCGAATACCTTGTCGAGAACCCAGCACCACGGCCCGTGCGTGTGCGCGTGACTGCGGAGCCAGGGGTATTGCTCGTCGTGGCGACCGCTCTCAATCTCCGCAATGGGCAAGCAGTCGACCAACTCAGCAATCGCTACCACGGCGCCGAACGCCATACGCGCCACAGGGATCTGCGTCTCTACGTCGACGCTGTTCTCGATGTCGAGCATCGACTGCGACTTACCAGCGTGGATGTAGATCAGGCCGCGGTGCTTCGTCGGCCACGTTCGATTTTCGACCCGCTTCTCGCGGTCGCGGATGAGGTGGGCGTAGGGCTGGAGGATCGTGATTGCTTTCATGCCGGCTTCCTCTGCATGACCGACAGCGCCATCGCAATTGGCCGCACCCAGATCGGCGTGCTGCCGAGCACGAACGTCTCGCCGCTCCAAGCCAGCAGCAGGGTGTGGCCGATCACATCAGCGATCGCCTGTGCTGCGTCGGGCGGGACGGCGTTTCCAATGTGCTCGCGCCACGCGCTGTCGCTGGTGCCTTCGAGGGCGAAGGCCTCGTCTTCCTCGGGATCGAACAGCGACTGCAGGGCCGCCAGCTCCAGCGTAGTGAACGGTCGGTGCCATGTACCGTCCTCAGCACGGATCACAGCGACCAGGCGATCGGTGGGCTGAGGCAGGCGAGGGTCAGCAACATTCCCGCGGCCGCTGTCGTGCTGCAGGCTGCTGGTGACGGCGCCGGCGTGCTCGGTCCAGGGCACTACACCATAGTGGCCGGCGCTGGCGTAGCTACTGCCGCGGTCTCGCTCGAGCCCGGGCCTGGGGTCAGCAACAGCCAGCGCTCCGCCCTGAACCTGCGTGCCACCGGTCACGGTCGCGGCGTGGTGCTCCCAGCCGATGATGCGCAGCTTGTTGCGGTGGCTGTTCGGTCCGTACGTGGTGCGCGGGTCGCCGACGGCGAGGCCTCCGGCGCTGGGCCCGGTGCCTCCGGTGATGCTCGGGCACACGTCGGACCAGCGCACCACCCGAAAGCAGTTGTTGTGCTTCACGCCTGCAATGCGTGGGTCGGCGATCGAGTTGGGCCCAGTGCCGGCCCACATGCTGGCCGTCACGGACGCAGACGGCTGCTGCCAGCTGCGCACGCCGAGCTGCACGCTGCGCGCATCGCCGTCGACGCGCGGATCAGCGACGCTGAATGCGCCGTTGCTGGGGCCGGCCTGTGAGCAGATCGTGCCGGCGGTGTCCTGCCAGCGATGCACGCCATAGACACCGCTGTGATACTCGGCTTCCGGCATGATGGCGTAGTCGCGCAGATGGCCATCCTCGACCTGCAGGCGCTGCAGCGATCGCCAATCCTTGCCGGCCTCGACGAACGCGAGCCGCACCCACGTGCGCCAGTGCAGCTGCGGGATGCGATGCATCGGGCCCGCGGCAGGATCGCCCGGCAGCCGCATCTTGCCCAGCACCTCGCCGACGGCTCGCAGCGGTCGTTTGTGCGGCTCGTAGAGGAATGGGGGCACCTTCTCGCAGTGCCGCGCCACCAGCAGGAAGCGCTTCCGCGACTGGGCCAGGCCGCCGAGCTCGCCGCAGTCGTGCGTGGTCTCGGCCGAGGCGTAACCGTAGGCGCTCAGCAGCGACTCGATCTGATCGAGCAGCGGTCGGCCGCGGGTGGCGACGCGCGGCACGTTCTCGAACAGGAGGAACTCGGGCGGATCATCCTTGTACGCTTCGAGCGCGAGCCACACGCAGCGCAGTGCCAGCTGGTTGAGCGCCTGGTATTTCGCTGAGCGTGACTGCGACTCGGAGAGCAGCCCGCTGAAGCCTTTGCACGGGGCCGACATGAAGATCACATGCGGCCGCTCGAAGCCGAACGCACGATGGATGTCGGCCGGCAAGGCCTCGCGCCAGCCCGGCGGCGGCTCGCAGCCGTGAAAGGCGCGGTACTGCTCGAGCGTGAAAAGATCCAGCAGCGTGCCGCGGCAGCCGGTCAGGCGCTCAAAGTCACGCAGCACCGACGGCACGACGTCGATCCCGCCGATGCAGCGGAAGCGTGCCTCAAGGTTGCCGACCTTCGCGCTGCCCTTGTTGAAGCCCTTGGCCCCGGCGCCGATGCTGCAGCACATGTGGCCCACACGAATCTCGCGACGCTCGATCATGCCGACTCCTTGGCCGACAGCGACGCGATGGCTTCAGCCCGCGCCTCACGGTAGGCCTTCGCGCACGCTCGCCACATGTTCGGCTTCTTGGCGAGCTGCAGGTTTCGCCAGGCGCGCTGCACGCGCATCTGCAAGGTAAAGGGGACGCGCTTCCAGTGCGCGAAGCAGAGCAACTTGCCCGGTGCGCAGGTGTTCTTGCAGTTGGGTCCCGGGCAGTTGCTCATGAGGGCGCTGCTCAGAACCTGATGTTGCTGCTGCCGTCTTCGAAGTCTTGGCCATCATCCTCGTCGTGGTCCGCGTCCGGATCATCGCCGCTGTACACCCGCACCGACGGCTCGGTAGTGGCGGGCTCTGCTGCGCGCTGCTCGATGCGCAGTTGAGCCTGCACATCGTATTGGTACACCGGCTCGGTGCCGATGCGCTTCGCCAGCAGTCGCGCCGTCTGCTCATCCGTGGGGTGCAGCGAATGAATAGACCCGCCGCCGACGAACTGTGTACGGAAGTGATCAGGTGCGTCGCTCAGCGGGATATCCACACGCAGCAGGCTGGACCCTGCAATCGTTTGCTCGCTGAGACGGCCAGCAATGCGCTGCCTTCCCATGATTTCGCACAAACCCCAACCGCTGAACTTGCTCTCGTCCATCGTCGCTCCTGAAAGTTGTTGCAATTACGCTTTGGACTCGTCGACCCACTCGCAGACAGGACAGCAGAAGGTCTGGTTCTCATGCTGGAAGCAGGGCGGCGATATGTGGCAGGCGCAGTCATCGACAGGCGTCAGCTCGATGACGCCAGCACAGCCGTCGCGCCCGCAGACCTCGCCCTCGGCTGTGCCTAAGTTGCTCACTGCGTGAGCGCCTTCTGCCAATAGCGGTCGTTCTTCACGATGTCCGCGTTGGCGAGCAGCCAGCGCACGTAGCCAGGATCCTTGCGACGCATCTCAGGGATCGCCATGCCTGGCTTTCCATCCGCGGGACCGTACTTGCCAAAAGTCATTACCGTAGGCACCCGCGCGACTTCGCTGATCTGGTGCAGGTGCTCCCAGTCTCGCGGCTGCAAGATGTCGACTATCGCGAACAGCACCCGACCGAGTAGCCCCACATCCTTCATCGACGAATGCGCGTTTCGAACCATCTCGCGCGCCATCTGCTGCGGATAGAGGAAATAGATCAGCGCCGAGAGCTTGTGACTGTCGAGCGTTGGCCAACACTTGCGGGCCAGTGCGAGGGTGCAGATCTGTTTCAGATTGGCGGGCTTGCCGATCGCGTCGAAGTCGAACTGCACGTTGTGCGCGACCAAGTACTCGACAGGCCCGATGTCTGCCGGTGGCAGCCAGCTCCCAGGCCACGGCAGGCACTCCTGCAGATCGGCGTCGATGATGTTGTGCGTCGCCATCGCGCCCAGGCTGATCGCCTTCGATGGCTTCCACGCGAACCAACGCACATCGTTGTCGTGGAACTGTGTGCGGGGCGTGGCGAGCGGGCCGGCGTAGGCGAGCTCGATCACATCAGGCGCGTCGACGCCGGTGGTCTCGGTGTCAAAAACAATGGCACTCAATGTTTGTCCCCTTTGATGTTTTGGGCAGCAAGCACCACTTCGGCCTGCTCCAGCATGGCGTCGCAAAGGTCGCTGTAGTAGCTGTCGCCGAAGTAGCCGACGTGTTCCAGAATCAGCGCCAAGATCTGCGTAGGTGTCTTGCACGCTTTCACCCCGCGCTGTTTCCAATCGTTGTCATCCTGGAAGTCCGTCGGATCAGGCGGGCTCGCGTGCTTTGGTAGTTCTATTGCCGCGATCAGCGCTGCCTCGCCTCTCGTGCCAGAGACGCCAGCGGCTTCGCACGCCAGACGAATGACGGCGACTGCGTTCGCGGAGTTGATGGCTCGCTGGCACTCCCAGCAACCATCACAAAGCTTTGTGCCGAGCATGCGCGTCAGGTGTCCGCACATGGTGCATGGAATCCTGTCCTCGTCTTTGAAGGCGAAGGCACTCACGCGCCACCTGCCTGCGCCTGCAACTGAGCCTGCGCCTTGCGTGCCGCTTTGAGCATCGTGCCCGCGCGATCCGCAATACCCAGGACCTCGCAGCCCAAGCTGATCGCAGACCCCGCGGTCGCGACAGTGATCAGCTTGCTGAGGTCGTAGCAGCCATCGCACAGCAGCGTGTGCAGTGCGCGGGTCGGTGTGGCGCACAGTTTGCACGGCACCTGGTCGCCCGCGTGCACGATCGGCAGGTCGATGGTGGCAGTTGTCAAAACTGCGGCGGCTTCGGGTTCGGTTGCAGGCGGCGACTCAGCAGCCGGCGCCGGCTGGGCAGCCAGGGATGCCTGCAGCAACTCGACCTGCTTGCGGTCGGCCTCGATCTTCGCCTGCTCCTCCTGCTGCCGGCGCTGCTCGGCTGCCAGCCGCTCACGTTCCGCCGCGGCCGCTGCTTCCTGCTCCTGCAGCTGTCGTTCGCGCTCGACCTGCTGCTGCCGGAGCTGCTCCAGTTCGCGCGCCTCCCGCTCGGCAATCACTGCTTGGCGAGCTCGCTCGTCGAAGCGCTCCAGGATGTGCTCGATCTGCTCGACGGCAGCGCGCTTGGCCTCGGTGGCGGCATCGAGCAGCGTGCCGAAGTCAGCCTCGTTAACCTCGAAGTTGCGCGCCTCCTCGAGCGTGGCAGTGATGCACTCACGCGTGCCGGCCTTGCGGTCAGGGTTGCGGCCGGTGGTTGCCACCAGCGGCAGCCGATTGATTGCCGCGATGACCTTCATGCGCGCGGTGTTGAGTTCGCGTTCCTGTCGCTGGCGTGCAATCTCGGCGTCGAGCTCAGCCTTGCGCCGCTCCTGCTCGGCCCGGATGCGCTCCTGGTCGGCCTCGTGCTTGACGTACTCGGCGTGCATGGACCGGAGCCGGGCCAGCACATTGGCGTGCACTTGCTCAGCGGTCTGCTTGAGCTCTCCGAAGCTGTCGTCGATCGCGATCTGCGTGAATTGCTGGATGCCTTCTGCGACTCCGGCCGCGCTCAGTCCTGCCAGTTCAGACACCTTGTCGCGCATCTCCTGGATGCGGGCATTGATAGCGGCGATGCGCTTGCGCTCGGCTTCGGCCTTGGCGCGCTTCTCGGTCTCGATCTTGGCGTCCCACTCGTCGCGCAACTTCTTGAGCCGCGTTTCCTCGGGCTCGATGATCGCGATCAGTTTGTTTTGCTGGACGATCACTTCCTTCGCGAACCGATTCGCGTCGTCGCGAGCTGCGCCGCCGGCCTTTTCGATCGCGAGTCGCTGCTCACGCAGCGCCATGGCGGCCGCGTGGACCTGCGTGCGACCGTCCGCGTTCGTCACCTCAGTGATGGTGCTGGTGCGCGCGGCCAGCTCCTTCAGGTCGGCCTCGGTCTGCGAGAGGCGGATGGCGGCGCGTGCGCGCTCGGGCAACGAGAGCTCGGTACCGGGCGAGGGTGGCGCGTCTGCCGGTGGCAGCAGTTCGCGGGTTGTGGGTTCGGGTGTGCTCACTTAGCAAAGTCCTCTTGGCTGAGTTGATAGGCGGCGCGATGCGTGGCCGGCACGTCCTGGCCGAGCCGGTCGAAATAATCGACCACCAGCGACCAGGTGGCGTCGAGCGCGTCGCGGTCGGCCGGCTTCTGAAGGTCCTGCAGCGCCTTGGCGAGATCTAAGGGCGGGGAGTCGCCGTCAGGCTCGATCTCGGCGCCTTCCTCGGATTCATCGGTAAGCGCGGCGTCGAGGCCGGCTTGTGCAGCGGCGGTCGCTGCTGCGGCTTCGGCCGCTTCCCGTTGTTCGCGCTCCTGCTGCTCGGCCACCATGCGCTTGCCGCACGCTTCGGCTGCCTCCTTGAGAGGCGGCTTCTGCGGGCTCGGGACCTTGCCCCAGAACTGCTTGCGTCGCGCCTCGAGGCCCTCGAACTGGACTTGTTCCTTGCATGACTCGTAGTCGGCGATCGTGGGCGCGGACTGCAGCGTGCGCAGCAGGGTGTAGACAACCGGGTTCTTCTTGCGTGGAAGCTTCACCGGCGCACGAATGTCTCGCTCGATGTCTGGCGAGCCACCAATGCGGATGCACGGCACTGTGTCGGGCCCGAACTTGGTCTCGTCGGGCTTGAGAGTCACGCGCTTACCGAGCCAAGCCTGCGGGTTGGGGCCGAACATGGCCATGAGCAGGGATGCATTTGTTCGGTTCATCACCAGGCTCTGGTCCGTCTCCTTGAACTTGACCACGCCACGGACCTTGATGCCCTTTTCACCGTCCACCTCTTGCTTTGCAACGGTGGTGATGGTGAACGTGCGCGGCTCTCCGCGAAGATCAGCGCACTTGATGTGCTCGGTCGGGAACATCTCATCGACGCTCACCGGAGGAGCGAACTTCTTTGGTTGTTGCTGTTGCTGGGCCATAGGTCACCACTGAATGCCGGTGTCGGCGAGGTCATCTTCTGATTCGTACTTGAACTGAGGGAACTTGAATGGGATCTTCCTAGCGCCATTAGCAACGCCCGGCCATGAGTCGGCGCTTTCGCACTCATCGAGTCGCTCCAACAGGGCCAAGTAGTCGGCGCGGCCGATATCGAGCTCCTCCTCCTCGATGCCGTACACGATGACGTCGTGTGGCTCCTTCTTTTCGACGACGATTTCAACGATCTCTGCTGGCCTCACGCCAGTCGCTGCTTCGTAGCCGTCGAAATAGAAAGGCCATTGCAGCCCATAGAGAAGTCGCGTGGCGGCACGCCCGAAAGGCTTCGGACGGATGTCAACGGCAGTCTTGACTCCGACCAGCACCGGCCCATTGCCAAGGTCAGTGATGAAGTCGACCCTGCCCTTGCACGGCCGCTTACCGATTCGCCACAGCAGCGTCACCTCTGCCGATCCGTGCGATAGGTAGAACATCGCATCGGATGAACTACTGATCGCGCTCTGCATTAACAGGGCGTCTGTCTCCTGGTCCTCGGTGATGATTGTCCGTCCGGCATGCTCAGCGACGAAGCTTTCCCACGCCGGGCCCTTGCGAGCCGCGCTATCGCCGTTGGCCTTGCGCTCGCGCCACACAGCGAAACGGCTGCGGAACTTGGTCGGCTCGAGTACCGCACAATGAGCGGCCGTACCTAGCCTCAGGGTATCTGTCTCTGTTGGATGGGCGAGGTTGTGTCGATAGTGCTTCGCCGAATGGTCCAGAACCTTCAAAGTGCTGAAGTTGACTGCATCAATAGCTCGGTACTCATCCCACGACTGCCCGTGGATGATCGACGGCACTTTGAGGCTCGGCGCCGCTGGCAGATCGAGTTGCAGGTTGGCGCTCATCGATCCGCCAGGACAGCAGTGGTGGCGCGTCGCATCGTCCGCAGGCATCGACGCAACTTCATCGCGACGCGTGCGCCGGCCAGCTTCTCCTCGAAGCCGCGCAGGTCAACGCCTGTTGGAATGGACAACAACATCGGCTGAGTACTCCTTGCTGATTTATGAGCGGCCGCGGAGAACAACATCGAAGAACCACCGCGTGATCGAGCGACGTCGACGCAACGGCCGCGGGTCGATCCAGTCGCGGCAGAAGAATCGCGGGTGCTCCTCGCTCATGGCTCGTAGTCCTGGCTGCGAGGAAAGACCGAGCCAACTCCCTTCGTCAGGAGATAGAAGACAACGCCAATCCAAAGCGGGGACAGCACCGCCCACCAGCCCCAGGTGATGGCGCCGGACAGCTTGGCGATGACGAAGATCAAGAGCCACATCGCCAGGATCAGAATGATTTGTAACCAGCTCATCACGCGCCTGCCTTGGGCTGTTGTGCCCGAACGTAGGCCGCCGCGTTCTCGATCGCCCGCGTAGCCTTCTCGAGAAACTGCATGGTCTGCGGGTGCTGGCACGCGGCCAGCTCGTTGCCCTGCATGACCTTCGCGTAAAAGACTTTGATGTCGGCGGCGAGGCGCGCGTCGACGGTGAGGGAGATGCTGACTTTCATGACTGACCCCTCGCTATCGCCAGCAGATCCGCGGGGAGCTGGCGGTGATATTTGATGACCAGCTTGCGGCCGAGGGCTGCCTGCCTGGGCGTGAGCACCGGCCACTGCGCCAGTGAATGACCGATCTGCGTGTCCAGGCGATTGAAGCCGTGTCCGTCGAGCTCGACGGCGCCGTCGCACATTCTGGCGAGCATGCGTAGGCATTCGTGGATTGCTTCGATCTGCTGCTCGCCCAGCTCGCCCGCTTCCTTCTGGATCTGTCTGCGTGGCGCGTCCTCCGTGGCTGCGCGCTCGCGCGTCTCGGTTGGGATGATCGGCTCTTCAAGAACTTCGGACCGGTCGGTCGAGTCGAGCGCGCGGTCGATGATGTCCTGCTTCTCGATCAGACGTTTCGCCATACGCGCATCGAGTGAGTCGTCGAGCACCAGGTGCTGCACCAGCACGCTGCTTTGCTGCCCGATGCGGTGCGCTCGATCCTCGGCTTGGCTGATTACACCAGGCACCCAGTCGAGTTCGGCGAAAACAACGTGCGATGAGGCCGTCAGCGTAAGCCCAACTCCCATGGCCTGCAGGTTCCCAACAATCAGAAGGCAAGAGGCGTCAGTCTGGAAGCGATCGACGGCCGCCTGCCGCTCATGCATCGGCGTGTCGCCGGTGATTGAGACGCACCCATCGAACTCAGCGCAGATCTTGGCGATGACGTCTTTGTGGTGCCCGAAGCAGATGACCTTGCCGGACTCGAGCGAGTCGCGGAGGTGTTCGATTACTTGCGGCACCTTCGCGAGCGCCGTCTCATGTCGCAGCTTTGAGATCTCGGTGAAGCCTGCCCGGATGCCTTCACGTAGCGCGCGGACCGCGGTCCTGTATTCATCGTCGCTGCCGGCCTTTGCCAGCTCAGCCGCGACCCGCAGTGATTCCATGCGACGCTGCTGAGCCTCCCAGCCGATGCGCTCGCGATCGACCTGCTCACCCTTGAACTCAAACTCGATGACTTGACGACGCTTCGGCGGCAGCTCCTTAAGCACATCGGCCTTGAGCCTGCGGACCATAATCGTCCCGCGAAGACGGTCCTGCAGCTCCTCTAAGTTCGAGGCGCCTCGACCATCCTGGCCGCAGTAGCGGTTGCGGAAGTTCCAGACTGAGGTGAATTCTTTCGGTGCCAGTGCGCTGATCAGCGTGAAGGACTCGACCGGCTTGTTTAGGATCGGCGTGCCGGTGAGCAGGATTCGGCGCCGGGCAGCGATCGGCTCGACGGGTTCCTCGCCACGCTTCTTGTGGCCCAGCACGAGGCGCTTGCGAATCGCCTTCGGGTTCTTCATGTAGTGCGCTTCGTCGCAGATCAGCACATGCCATTCGCGCGCGTGAATAGCGGCGATGTGCTTCTTCAACACGTCGTAGTTGACGATAACGACGCTGGTGCGCGGGATGCCGTTGAGCGCGATCCCGACCGTGCGGCGATGCACGTCCCACTTGCGCCACTCACGCTGCCAATTGAGGCGCAGCGACGCCGGGCAGATGATGAGAATAGATTGGGCGGACGCATCGGCGTTGCAGATGCCGATCGCCTGGATGGTCTTGCCCAGGCCCATCTCATCGGCAATCAGCACGCCGTCTCGATCGAGTCCGTAGGCGATGCCAGCGCGTTGGTAGGGCAGGTACTCGAGGCCAGAAGGCACCGGTAATTGAATGTCGAGGCTCGTGCGACGTGACGCCTCGCGCGCCTCATTGGCCGCCAGGCTTTGTTCGTCGATCTTCTCGCGCGCACCATCGCCGTATTCGATCGGGGCCTGGATGCGCGCGAGCAGCGTACCCAGGGACTGAGCACCAGCAGCCGGCACCGTCCAGCGCTTCGCCTCCTTGTTCCACCGACGGGCCGGGAGCGAGCGCACCGCGTCGACCAACTTGGGATCGTATGGGAATGACAGGACGAATTCGCCCTTGTCGCCGAGCTCGACCTTGAACTGCACTGCGCTCACGACTGGCCCTCGCTCTCAAGCAGGTGCAGTGAGGCCTCAATCAGGTCTTGGATGTCCTGCGATAGCTCGTCGAGCTGCTCATCGGTGAGCTCGCGATCGCTGGTCATGTACTCGGCGAGCTCGCGGCACTTCGGGTCGTAGAGCTGATTGTTGCGGTTGCTAACCGCGCCGCCCGCAGGCACCGGCGCCGGAGGAACGTGCTGGGGGACAGCGCCGGCGGACTGCGGGCAGGTTGGAAGCGACAGAAGAGCGTCCTTTGCCGCGAGCTCGATAGACACGTCTTGCTGCAGGATCCGAGCGAACTCGAGCACTGCATCGAAGGGTCGCGGTGATCTGAGCAGAGACACGATCGCCAGAGCTTCGGTGTCCGCGCCGCCCGCAGGCGCTGTCGACGCCGGGGGGTCCTGGCGAAGGGCAGCGTCCGCAACCTGCGGGCGGGTTGGAATTTGGGTCTCGTCCTGGCCAATGGTGCCGGCCGGCGCCGCGTACTGATCACTGAGGTCACCGGCGCTTCTAGGCCATGCGACGGGCTTTCCGAGTAGTGCGGCCATCGCTCGGGACAGCGGCCGCTCGGTGGTGACCTGGCCCTCGGTGGTGTGGCGGCATGCGCCGACCAACATGCCGCACTTTGGGCAGTTCATGCTGCAACTCCAATCTCGAGTTCGTCCTCGATCTCGTTGCGCAGCATGGCGACGTCACGGAAGGCGCGCGGGCCAGTGAAGATCGGCGAGACCCACTCTTCGCGGCCGCTGTCGATGTGGTACTGCTTCAGCGCCAAGCCGCGCTCACCGCTGAGCGTGTAGGCGACGTTGATCGCCAGGGGAAAGGGGCCGATGAAGTTTGTGTTGAGCTCGACGCGCGGCAAAAGCTCGGTGGGCTGCTCTTTCATCGCGCCTTCGGCATGGCTCACGAAGTTGAACTCGCCAATCACCGTCCGCTGTCCCGAGCGCATCGCCGTCACCAGCCAGGGCAGCTTCGCGCTGCGTGCGGCGATCTCAGCGTCGATCGCGGCCAGTTGGTCTCGCTGGTCGTGCTGGTGGCTGCTGTCGTTGAGGCGTGCCGCCAGGGCTCGACGCATGCACTGCAGCGTCTCGATGGTCACGTCGCCGGGGATGCTCATGGCGCCATCACAATCAAGGAGCCGATGCAGATCAGCAGCAGCACGGCCCGGGCCAGCTGCTCTGCGATCTCGGGCTTGCGCGCGAGGTCCGTGACGCAACGCGCCTCACAGCCGTGCGCTCGACGCAGGCGCAGCTGCTCGGTGACGGCGGCCTTGGCGTCGGGGCCTTGGTAGACCACTTCGCCCTTGATGACGATTTGGCCCGCCGGGGTGACCCGGACGAGCTGCACGGTGTGCGTCTCGCCCAGCGTCGTCATTAGCGCGACCAGGCGAGTGCGGGCGGGGAGCGTGGTGTGGTCCATTTGCTTTCCCATCGTGGGTGGCGATGGGTTGTACGTTACCCGAGGGTAATGCATCAATGCAATACCCAAGGGTAATTATTTTTCGAAAGGCGAACCGCCTCGCGAATCTATACTGAGATCGCGACTGGAGCTGGGGTGCCGCGTCGGTAGTGCGGGCCTAGGCCCGCTTTGAGTTCATCAGCGCTGCCACAACAATCTTTGTGAACTCACGATCGATCTGCCCGCGCATGTCGTCGCTCATGGCCTCGATCGTCTCCCTGGGGATGGTAAATGGCCACCGCGGATCGAACCTGCTCGCCTTAACTGGCTTGCTCTCGTCGTGGCTCAGCCAGCCAGCTTCCTTCCCGCCGGCGGCCTCGAGGTCCGCCGCCATGTCCCCGGTAATTGCTTTGCGACCCTTCTTGCCTGGCTCGGCAACCATGCGGCTGATGTAGCTGGGGTCCATGGTTTTCTTCCTGACCTTCGACACCCTGCTCGCGAGCTCGGCTGCCTACCTCGCCAATGAGCTGAAGCAGTCGCAGCCGCCGGATTTCGAAGAGCCTGTCTTCCATCGGTCGGCCAGCATAAGCGCCGTTACCATAAGGTAAATGTGCGACCGGTATTGACTTTCCGTTACCCTCGGGTAATTCTCGGGTAATGGAAGCACTCAAGGCATACCTCAAGTCACTGGGCTCTACCGAGGCGCAGGAGTCTTTTGCATCGCGCTGCGGAACGTCTCTGTCGTACATACGCAAGGTCTTGTCGCTAAGCGACAAGCCGCCGCCCAAGGGGAAACGCTTCGGAGAGTCCCTGGCGATTGCCTTCGAGCGGGAGAGCGCTGGGGCGGTCAGATGCGAGGATGTCAGGCCAGACGTTGACTGGAGACATCTGCGCGGAAGTCTCTCTTCTCCAGACGCGTCGACCACACGCAGCGTGGCCTGAGCCGCAATGTGGCGCTCGTCCGACATGACTTCGGCCTCCATAAAGCACACATCCGTGCCGCGCACTCGAATCTGCTCCGCACCGTTGCGGTGCGCAAGTAACGGTCAAGGTAACGGGCGTCAGTGTTTTCCGCTGAGATCTGCGCATGGATGTAGGTTTCGCTTGTACGCCAAGCATCCATGCGGCGGCGAATCAGTAGGTTGTGTTGCTGTTGTTTGTACGTATCGGCCGCAATCAGACGCAGGCCGATTCCCACGTGGTTGCAGTGCAGATCGATATTTTTTACACCCCGGTGTGGCAGATCGGACACAACCCGCGCTGAACGCTGGGCCGATGCAGACGGGGTTCACGCGGCCCACGGTGCGGCTGACAGCCGCCCACCCTCGAGCCGTGTTTTTTTCGCCTACACGATTCTTGCGGGCATGCATCTCGCTGTCACGTTGCCCGCAACGCGCGAGTTCCAACAATGTTCGACGCTCGCGCAACATCCTACGCGACGACCAGGATGGACCCTCAGACGCGGATGTCTGGTGTGTCGTGTGCCGGCTGCCTGAGACGCGGTGCTGGCACTACTTGGTCCAACAGATTCGCGCCACAGGTGGGGCGCACACTGATACCACCCCCCGAGAGAGAGGCCCTAAGACGATACAGGCGCGTGAGGTGTACTACCGGGCTCACAGTATGGATAAACCCGGCGGCGGCTCTTTAGCACCGACAAAGTGTGGCCATACCCGTGACCTGTATCCGAGTCAGCCTCAAACATATTCGCGTGCTTGCCGTCTCTCATCGGGCGGCACGGGGTTCTTTCAATGAGTGCGCTCGTGGTCACCATCAACGGCGTGCGCGGCTGCGTGCAAGGCGCCGGCGGCATGGTGAGCCGCATCGAGCGCATCCAGCAAGCCATCAGGATGGTGAGCCGTGGCCGCCCCTCGCCGCTGTACGAGCCTGCGCCTGGCTGCTGCCTGATGTTTCCATCGTTCAGCGCGGCGAGTGACGGGCCGGGCGTGGTGGTGAGCCTGCGTGGCGCTGGCGTGCAGCGGGAGCTGTTCGCTTGAGCTGCCAGCACCGATACATCGCCTACGCCGCCGCCCACGATCGCACGCCGGACGCGATGCTCGAGCACGAGCGCAGCGCATGGCCGGGCGGACACATGTGCGGGTTCGTGTTGTGGATCAGTCGGCAGTGGCAGGACTGGAGCAGGGAGCAGGAACGGGCGCGGACGGCGCGCACGACAGAGGACCATGCGGACTTCGATCAGCGTTTGAGGCGGCTGTATTTGGAGCCTCAGCTTTCGCTACTAGATGCAGAGCGAGGGCAGTGCGCGTGAGTGTCACCCTCGAAGCGATCGTAGCCAAGCTGCGTGCATCCCGGCGCAGTCGCACGCGCATAGTGTTGGGGGCAATCCTCTTCAAGCTCCGCTCGCGCCGTAACTGCTGCGACTGCAGGCAGGTCCCGCGCCTGCCGGACAGGACTCGCTGCCAGGGCTGCTACAACAAGTACGCGGCATTGGTGGCACGCAGGCGCAGGGGTGGGAGCGATGCGCCGTATCGGGCCCGCAATCGCGATGAGTCGTGCAACTGCGGTGATGTGAATTGTGACGGCATGCGGTGCGAGAGGGTTATCGCTTGAGCATCGAGCCCATCACCCGGCCGGTGCTCCGAAGCCTCGCTCACGCGCCGAGGTCTACAACGACCTTGGACGGCGAGGTCGTCAATGTGTTCCGCGTGCTGCAGGACCCGCACACGGCCGCAGACCTGCAGCGCTTGCTGTCGCTGACCCCGTTCGCCCGCACCGAGTTTCTGCGCGCGTACGAGCCTGCCTCGGGCCCGATTGATGCCGCAGCCAAGATGGTCATGCGCTCGTTCATGGGATTCGGCAGCGCGAGCACCACCCGCATGCACTGCACCGGATTCCGCTCGAGCAGCAAGCGGGCAGGGCATGGCTCACCAACACCGGCGGCCGACTGGGCGAACTGGCCGGCGCAGGTACCCAAGTTCATCGAACGACTGCGGGGCGTGTGCATCGAGAATCGCGACGCAGCTGTTGTGATGGCGCAGCATGATTCACCGAGCACGCTCTACTACTGCGACCCTCCTTACGTTGCCGCGACGCGATCGAGCCTCAAGCACAAGGGTATTCACCGCGGTCACTACTACAGGCACGACATGGATGACGCTGCGCACCGCAGGCTGGCGGAGGTCCTGAGATCGTTCGCCGGCATGGTCATCATCAGCGGGTATCGATCGGCCCTCTATGACGAGCTCTACGGCGATTGGGTGAGGCTCGATCGACATCACCGAGCCGACGGTTCGCGGCCGCGCATCGAGTCCGTGTGGCTCAACCCGGCGTGCGCTCAGCGGCAAACGCAGCAGGTGCTCGAGCTGTGAATGGGCACCACAACCAACAAGCTCAGGCGGCCCGCCTACTCGAAGGTACTCGAGCAAGCGATCGGCAAGCCCGTGACCGAGATCATGGTGGAGGTTCACATCGGCAGGGGCGCATGGAATCGCGTGAAGCGTGTGGAGCTGGATGTCTTGGGCCGGCCGCCTCGCAAGCACGCACTGGTCGGCATCCCGATGCCGAAGGTGGCGTACATCAGACACGAGGGGAAATGGTGGGGCGAGATGGGCTACCCGCTGGTGGTGCCGCTCGACGCCGAAACCACGGTAGCCGACTACGACTTCACTTGCCTCGATCGACTGTACGTACTGCTCGATGCGACCGACTGCAGCTACCAGACAGCCTGCGACTGCGCACGGCGTATCTGCGAGCACGGAGCGGCGAAGGTTGTGATGTTCCATCCGCAGGCCTCACCTGGCGGCGCATACCGCGGCTTCGATATCTACATTGGAGCGCGGCGATGAGCGATGACAACGTAATCGAATACCGTCCGCCCGGCAGACGTAACGGACAGGCAGCGCCGCTCGAAGATGATCGCTTCGCTCCCATCGACAGCGTGCCCGAGGACGATGCGAACGCCGGCCCAGCGCCCGATGGCCCTGTGGTTGCCCTGCCGGCCCGCACCCCGCTCAATTGGGCGACGCTCGCAACTAAGACACCGCCGCGGCGTGAGTGGGTGATTGATGGCTGGCTGCCGGCCGGCGAGGTGACTCTACTGTCAGGCCCAGGCGGCACCGGCAAGACGGGTGTGTGCCAGGCTCTCGGCTCTTGCGTAGCGCTCGGCAGCGACTACCTGGATGCAGTCCCGCACGCACGTAAGGTGCTCATGTGGGCCGCTGAGGATGACGACAACGAGCTGTGGCGACGCCAGACCGCGATCTGCAAATGGGCGCGCACGGACATCGAGGAATTCCAAGATCGATTCATCCTGCAGAGCTATCACGGCTCATCCGTCGAGCTCGCGGTACCGATTCACAACAAGGTTGTTGGAACAGCCATGCTCACCGAGCTGCGCGAGCAGGTTGGAGACTACGGGGTCGAACTGGTGGTCCTCGACAACGTGGCGAGACTCTACGCAGGCAACGAGAACGATCGCTACCAGGTGTCGGCGTTCATCTCTCTACTCGCCTGGGCCGTGAAGCCAACCGGTGCTGCAGTGTTGTTGCTTGGTCATCCCGCGAAGGCTGCAGGCTCGGAGTTTTCAGGCTCCACCGCATGGGAAGGCGCTGTTAGAACGCGTCTCTACTTGGGCAGCAAACACCCGGACCAGCAGGACAAGAAGGGTGGCGAGGACGATGAAGAGATACCGCAGGACGAGGGCGTCAGATACCTCTGCAAGCGCAAGGCGAACTACTCCACGCAGGACTGGCGTCGCATCAAATACATCGAGGGCGTGATGTGCCCAGAGGATCACGAGGGGCGATCCAAACCGGCCCAGTTGGTGAGCGCTGACTACGCGAAAACGATCGTCCTTCATGCCGTCCGGAAGCTCAAGGAGATGGGTGAGTTCGGGACTTCGAGCCGCTCATCCCCGGGGTACCTGCCGAAGCTGGCGAAGCAGTACGACCTGCTCGCCAACGTCGCCTACTCCCAGTTCCAGATGGCCATGGTCGAGCTCCGAAAAGAGGGTCGTTTGGTGATGGCCACGGTGGGGCAGTATTCGAACCGAAATCCTAAGCCGGGACTTGTGGAAGCGGGCGTAACCCAAGGAATGGACTTATGAAATTGGCTTGCACACGTATCTGCACAAGTATCTGCACACGTTTGTTGCACACGTTTGCACACGTATCAAAAAACATCGGGAATTCTCTTGCACAAGCTGCACAGGTATCTGCACACACACTCACCCCCTTAAGGGGGGGGTGTGTGTGCGTGGTGTGTGTGTGCACGCATCGCCATGGTGACCACCCATGAGCGGCCCCGGTCGCCTCGACCTGGTGGCGCTCTCCCTGGCGACCGGCCGGCTGACCTGGCGCCCCGACCACCTCGGCCAGGTGACCGCCGAGGGCTACGCGATCACCACCACCGGCGACAACCCCTGCTACCACCTCGCCTACAAGCCCGGCGGCCGCATCCCGGCGAATGAGCTCGGCGCCGGCGCAGGCGCGCTCGGCTTGGCCAAGTGCAAGCAACTTTGCGAGCGACACCTCGAGCGAGCCAGTCTCTGCGAGACGCAGCCCGACTTGGTAGCGCAGGTCGCAATCCCTGTTTCCAACAACGCGACGCAGCCTAGTTCCAACAACATGGCAGCGCCGAGTTCCAACAACGTTCCAACATCAGCAGCGCAGACCGCGCTGTTCTAGGAGTTTCAACCATGATCCCTCCCGGACTCGAAGACGCGATTCACGGACCGACGGCGACACCTCGGCTCGTGGATGAGCCACGAACCGATCTCATCCCGTGCGCGCTGTCGCTGCTCGGAAAGCCTGTACGCGACCGCGTGACAGGGTTCAAGGGCATGTGCAGTTCGATCACGTTCGACGCGTACGGCTGCGTGCAAGGGCTCATCACGCCGCCAGTCGTCGACAACAAACCAGGTGAAGCGTGGTGGTACGACGTCAAGCGCATCGAAGTCACCGGCGATCGCGTGATGCCTGCGCCTGACTTCCTGCTGCGCTATGGCGAGGAGCGGGGCGGCAATCGCCTGCCGGTGCCGGACTGCCGCGGCGTGACGCGCGAGCAGGCAGCGGACAAATCGCGCAACTAAGGCTGATCACTTCCAACATCACCCACAGACGGAGTTCCAACAACATGGCCAAGCAACTTGGATTCTCGAAGAAGACGGCGACGATGCCGCGGAAAGGCGACTTCATGCAGATGCGCTCCGCCGATGGCGAGGGCGAGGAAGGCGGCGACGCCGGTGAATTCGATGCCGGCATCAAACTGCAGTTCCTGGATATCCCGGTCAACGAGAAGTTCGTGAATGCGGTGTGCGACCACCCAAACGCCTGGGGTTTCCTGTTCAACATCGTCCCCGGCAAGCAGATCGAACCTGCGAGCCAGCGCGTGCGCAAGCTCAAGGTCGACGAGAAATTCAACGGCGGCAGTGCCTCGATCGAGTGGGGCATTGCCAACAGCATCGACCTCACCAACACGCGCGTTGGAGGCATCGTGATCACTGCTGACAACGGCGGCGCCAAGATGCGGTGCTGGGTCCAGGGCATTCCGCCGGAGGATGCGAACGTGGTAGCGCTGCTCAAGCACGGCGGCGGTCAAGTCAAGCTGTCGATGAAGTTCGGCGAGGCCGGCGCGGATGATGAGCAGGCGAGCGCCGGGCAGCAGAAGGACTTCGTGAACGACGAGAACGACGCCGCGAGCGCCGAAACACCAGCAACCAACGGCGTGCCGGCGATGGGGCGAGTCACCGGAGCGACGCACTGATGTCGCACCTGATACTCGGTTGCGATCCAGGCGTCGAGGGCTCCTACGCCCTCGTACGCGACGACGGTATCGGCGTGCTGTGCGTGGATGACATGCCGATCGCACAGCGCGGAACGACCAAGTGGGTCGATGGCAACGAGATGCTCGGCGCCCTGCAGCGCATCCTCGAAGGGCGCGAGTGCACAGCTGTGGTCGAGCACGTCCACGCCATGCCGAAGAACGGCAGCAAGGGCGCATTCAGCCAAGGTGGCACGCTGTGCTCACTGCTCGCCGTGCTGCAGATCGCTGGACTGCGGCTCGAGTTCGTTCCAGCGGGGCACTGGAAGAAGCAGCTCGGCATCGTGTACCCGAAGGACACGACCGATGCGGCGAAGAAGGAAATCTGCCGCCAGCGTGCCCGGCAGTTGTTTCCCGGGGCGCTTCACAGGCTCGAGCGCAAGGCTGATCACAACAGGGCCGAGGCGCTGCTGCTGGCGCACTGGTATCTGAGCAAACAGGGTGTGCGTGCTCCGCAGGCAGTTACCGAGGCGAAGCTGTTGGCCGGTCAAGGCACGCTGATCTGAGCACATGCGCAACCCTCAACTCGAAATCCGATACGCGGTCACCCCGGCCGACATCTGGGGTCCAGGCGCAGAGAGGGTTGCGCACGAGCTCACCGACATCGAGGTCCAATTGCTGCGTCACGCTGCGCGCGGCCTCAGTGACAAGCAGATTGCCTCGGTCGTAGATCGATCTCCCAAGACCGTGCGATATCACCTGCGCCATGTGCGGCGAAAGCTCAACATGCGCACTCGATTCCAGCTCGCGCTGCACCTCAGTGGTCTGCTCACGAAGGACACGACCAATGGTTGATCTCAACCTCGATGTAAACAGGCAACAGATCGAGGACTTTCGAGGCAGGCTCGACCCGAAGCGCATCGCAAAGGCTGCACGCAGGGCCGGGAACGATGCGATCGCTGAGATGCGCATGTCTGCGATCGCCTATGTGCGTGCGCGAAAGGCCATCCTCAAGGATTCAACCATCGAGCGCAGGATCTCGATCGAGGCACCCGCAAGCAGGACCTCGCTGGAGCGTCTCAAGTGGGGACTGTTGGTATCCGCAAGACCGATCTCCTTGGGCTCGTATCGCTCGGTGCAGACTCCTCAGGGCGTTGTCGCTGAGGTGAACGTTGGAAGTACGTTCCGACTGAGCCACGCGTTCATCCAAGTGGTGCGTGGTGGATTTCGCGGCGTGTTCGAACGCGCAGGCGGGCAGGGCTCGCCTAGATATCCGATCAAGAGTCTTGTTGGATCGGGTGTTGGAGACACGCTGAGAGACCCGCAGGCGGTCGACCAGCTGCGCACGGTGGGTGCGACGGTGATGGGTGCAGCGATGCAACGCTACCTCACCGAGGAACTGAGCCGACCGGCGGAGGGGTAGTGCCTAGGTTCTTCCGCAGCGCAGAGGAATGCGGGGGCTCTGTCT
>JACCDR011919980.1_pt1 | contig 47374 bp, 72 predicted proteins | sample 7446431 | NCBI WGS metagenome assembly JACCDR01 (sample SAMN15323443, study PRJNA562643) | freshwater metagenome | isolation source: river surface water | place: USA:Blue River Watershed | collected 2017-08-17 | reverse complement strand
GTTGTCGGACACCCGCGCGTTGCCGGACACCCACGCGTTGTCGGACACCCGCGCGTCGCCGTACACCCACGCGTTGTCGGACACCCGCACGTTGTCGTACACCCGCGCGTTTTCGTACACCTTCGCGTCGCCGTACACCCGCGCGTTTTCGTACACCCGCGCGTTGTCGTACACCCGCGCGTTGTCGTAAACGAAACAATCACCTTCCTGTGAAAGATTACTCTCCTTCTCGATGAAACCACCAATCAATCCGTCTGACAGACGCTTGATTCGTTTAAGCGTTTTTCCAAAGATAACTTGCTCTTCACCTGTGAACTCGTATTTCATGTAAGATTACTCCTCAGCTAAAGTTAAAATACATCGCCGCCATTGTCAACCTTTTAATCACCGAAGTTAGCAGGAGCTGTTATTCGTCATATTTGAACGGCGTCAATCGACGGTTGCTAATTTCTACCTCAGCGTGTTTTAAATATTCAATTGCTCTTTTTAGCAATCTTGGAGAATCTCTAAATGCTCCTAAACCTAGATTACAATTTGTACAAAGCAATCCCCGGATGTGTTCTGTTTCGTGACAATGATCAACAGCTAATTGCTTATCTAAAAAATACTCGTTAACAAAGCAGATGGCACACCGATACCTCTGAGTTACTTTCAAGTCTTGCCGTCTTTTGTCACTTATTTTTGGGCATTTCGGATAAGGTTTCATAATATCCTTTCTGAAGGCTCATTTTACCACAATCATCTCAATTGTAAACACCTATTTAAACGCTCTAATAGCCTTATAGTCAAACGCTAATAAAAACCCGCTACCCTGATATACCCTGCCTACCTCGCGCGCTCCAGGAACTCCATGATTCCGGGCACGTCGTCGCGCTCAAGTCCCATAGCCTCCTGGGCCTGGGTCAGAAGCGCCTCGATCTGACCGCTTGCGTAGCCCCCGCCCCGCAGGTAGACCCCAAGCCTTACGAGCGCGTCATGGCGGGTCGGGACGTCGATCGGAAGTGTTCCGGTGTCGATCAGCGCCTGCCAGCGCGGGCTTATGGGACGAAGGGCCTCGGGGTTCTGCCGGCTTAACCTCTCAGCGCGAAGGCGTGCTTCAAGCGCGCGGGCTCGCTTAAACTCAACAAGGCGCTCAAGGTTGTAGTCAAATGCCCAGTTCTCAAAGTTATCAGGCGTTGTCCTGTGTCCAAGCTCGATAAGCTCCTGGAGCGCTTCGTTGCTGCTCCTGATCGCGCCAGGCGTTCTCGTAAGCCTGTTTGGGTTAATCACGCGCGCATCTGGGCTTGCCTCGCCGAACATGTGTACAAGCATACGTGCGTAGTAGTCGTAGCGCTCGGGGCCTACATCTTCGCTTAAGGCCACGATGAAGTGGTAGGACTTACCACCACTGTACGTCATGGTCGCATAAGGTAACCGGGAGCTGCGTACCTTGCGCGCCTGCCTTCCGAGACTTGTGTGATCAAACTCAAGCAGGAGGTTACGGTAGGCTGCCACGTTATCGAGAGCTGCCTGCTTATTCTGCTTTGCTTCCTTGATTGGGTTTAGTTGAAAGAACTCACCGCCGCGCGTCGTGTTGCTTGGGAAGACCGTTGTCTTGCCGTCGGCAAGCACGAACGGGCTTGCGTAGCTTACGAGTTCGCCCTCGCGGAACAGGAGGCGCGCTACTTCAGCGGGGAGTTTACTCATTTGGTAGCCTTAGCTGCACGCATTGAAGCGCGCTGCTCACGTCTTATCGCTTTCATCAGGAGGTAGTAAGCTTTGGCTTGCTCCTCGGTCAACCCGTTTGATAACCCAATACGGACGTGTTTGTCTTTCCACTCTTCCATTGTATAAAACTTACAGCCAACTTGTATTCCACCAGGCAAGCTTGTCAAAGACCAGTTCAGCCCTACCACATTACGAACCTGGTAGTGATGTTCGATTTTTGCGTCGCCGAACACCTCCGCGTTGCCGAACACCCGCGCGGTGCCGGACACCCGCGCGTTGCCGTACACCTCCGCGTTGCCGTACACCCGCGCGTTGTCGTACACCCGCGCGTCGCCGAACACCCTCGCGTCGCCGGACACCCACGCGTTGCCGAACACATGTGCTTCGCCGAACACCAGCGCGTTGCCGGACACCCACGCGTTGTCGTACACCTGCGCGTTGCCGTAAACCAGCGCGGTGCCTGACACCCGCGCGTCGCCGGACACCCACGCGTCGCCGTACACCTGCGCGTTGTCGAACACCTTCGCGTCGCCGGACACCCACGCGTTGCCGTACACCTGCGCGTCGCCGCACACCCGCGCGTTGTCGTAAATGAAGCAAGAACCTTCCTGTGAAAGATTCCTCTCCGTCTCGATGAAACCACCGATCAACCCATCTGACAGACGTTTGATTCGTTTAAGCGTTTTTCCATCGACAACACGCTCTTCACCTGTGAACTCGTATTTCCTAGTCATGTTCCAAACTCCTTTAAGTCTATTGAGTAACCGTGATCTGCTAATACCTCTTCGATTGCTATGACGCTTTGCATGATGGGCAGGCTTTCATGACGCGGCCTCTTCGTAACCAAAATCCTTGAGAGCTTTGTATACATCATCTCGGCGGCGCCATAGGACGTTCATAAAACAAGACGATAAAAACAGATCTGACGTGCCAAAATCTTTGCCCAGGTTTTTCTCAAGATATCTGATGAAAGGCTGATCGTCCATAATGAATAACTTTATAACTACATCTGGTTTTGTATCGTCAATTCTAACCTGAGATTTACTGAATCCTGATGCAGTTACCCCTCCTCGCGTGTAAAACTTCATAACTTAAACCTTTCTGTTGCTAGCTGGAATTAGTACACTCTCAGCCACGTTTGGTAAATGTTTAACTAATTTCTTTTGGAACGGTTTTGATCCTTCGTCGAGTACGTCGAATATAAACCAAGCCTGGTTCTTGTTGGACTTCCTGATAAGGACCGCAGGATCTGTCTCAAGCCTTTTGTAGAATGCTTTTAGATCCATCTTCTCGTGGTAATCGCGCGCTCGTTTGAATTCTAAGTAATCCTCAAACATCACCGTTCCCGCCGCTTCGTAAGTACTTCCACGTTTGATCCCTACAGCTGCAAACCACTCCTCAAACATCGACTCTGTTCGTAGCTCCTCTTGCTTCTGTTCAAACTCTTCAACACTCGCTTTGTAGTAAGGAGCTGAAGCGTCTGAGAAGGGGATTGCTCGCCATAGTGGGCTCATGTCAGCTGGTAAAAACGCATGTCGTTCTTGAAGGCTTATCTCGGCGTTATGTTTTCCAAGACAATCCATCTCGTAGAAACGTCGTTGGCCCGTGGCGTCCGGTAGGATCTCTCGTAGGCTCACGTTTGTAGCACTGATGAAAGTCGCGTTGTGCTTTAGCCTATCAAAATTTGTTGAGAATAGGACACGCTGGTCGTTTACTTTTCGCGTCATGAGCGACTTGAAATGAGCAGCTTCTTTGTTACTTGCGCGTGCAAGCTCATCCAAGAACACGATGTAATTGTTCTTCAAGCTCTTTGCAAACTTCTGATCTGTCAAGTCGTCTACTGTGAGACCAGTTGACACGTAGTTTGCAATAGGTGCATATAGGCGCTCGATTGAATACGTCTTGCCCGTTCCTTGCGGCCCCAAGAAATTGATCATGAGATGGTGGATTACATCAAGCCCCTTGATTTTTCGCTTAACCTGCCAAATGAAATGCTTGATAGCATTCTTGTGTGCTTCACCGGGCTCTCTAATACCAGTCATGGCGCGCAGCCAGTTCACCAATAACTCTGGCGCGACTTCGGTATCGGAGCTGCTGGGCTCACTAATGACCTTTGCCAGATACGCGGTTTTTTCTTGAGCGTCGTACAGTCTCAAAATCTTTACGACCGCCGCTTGCACTCGTTGTGCACTCTTGTCAAAGCTTAGCTTCAAATCATTCATGATGTCTTCAAATAAAATCTCTTCGCCGTTTATGTCCATTCCTAAACCTGGCGTTCTGTTGATCTCATTTCGTAGAAGCCAGTCGGCTGCCGTTGCAAGGTTTTGAATCTCGGGAGCGTTTGGGTGTCCGCTGGGATCGGCAGCTGCAGTCTTGACTAGAAATTCTTTGAAGCTACTCATTTTTTGAGATCCTTTCGTAGATGTCAGGTCGTGTTTCTTTTAAACGCTCAAGGCCTAGCTCTATCAAGTAGCGCGCAGCGTCGGTGCGCTTGACGTTAAACACATTCGGAATTACGCAGCTTGTCAGTTTCTCGATTTTTTTGTAGAGCTCGGCTTTGACTGGAACAGATATGGAACAGTATAGATTTTTACTCATGGCGATGAGGCCTCCTTGACCTGAGATGTAACTGAATAAAAACAGCTAGTCAATAGAATTTTATTGTTTTTTGTTATAACTCGTGTTGGGAGGAGGTGGAGGAACTTTCTTCTATCTCTCTGAAAAGTTATATAATAGTATAGAAAGTAAGGGTAAGAAGAAAACCCCGGTCCACCTCCACTAGCCTACCCTGTAATAGTGTTGTATTCGATTTGAGCGCTTCGGCGCAGCCTCACCTCCACAAGCAAGAACGGACCATAGTTAAAATTTATAATAAACATTAGAATAAACCACAGTAACTTTGTTACGGGTATTGGAAATGGGGGTCAAGCCCCACGGCCTCCGGCCAAAAAACCCCCACCGCCAGGGCGCCTCAGATCGAATATAGTGGACTTGAGTAAAGCGCGGGGCTGCGTTCTAGACACCAAAAGTAAGCCTGGAGCTGTATCAAAACAAAACAAAATTTGTTGAATTATTCTCAAAATAAGGCTCAAGTTTTCAGCGTGTTTCCCGATAAATTAAGTACAAGGGGGCAACATGAGACTCTATTGTTTAAGCGGATGTTTTGGTACTTTTACGTTTATTGCACCAAGCTTTGCACACGCGTATAGCCACGCTAAAAAGCTTGCAAACGGGGGCCAGATTGTCATTGTTGATATGGGTCGATGCGATTCATAATAGTTCTAAAGTTTTAAGCAACAGCTCCGATAACTAAGGTACAGGGGGGTTTATGAACAACACAACTCTAGAACTAGTAGTAGGAATGTGTCTCACAGCGATATTCTCAGTAGTGCCTGTTACATCGTTGGTTTTAATTATAAAAATATTATTGTTTTAAGCTAAAGTTTTAAACGAACAAACCGATACTTTAAATACAAGGGGGATATATGATCACAACATTTCAACTAATCTGCGGACTTTGTTTCTATGCAATCTGCTCTATATTTACGCTGATTGCTCCTCTGCTTTTTGTTCTTTATTTGTTCTTTTAAGCTAAAGTTTCTGACCACGTTTCCGATAAATTAAATACAAGGAGAAACACAGTATGAAAAATCTAAGCGTTGAATCACTGATGGACCTGTTTGAAATCGAGACAAAAGAAGCTGAGCGTAAGTCGTTATTTGTAATTTCTGGCGGTTTTGGCAAACGTGTAGTTCTAGCTGACGGTTACGCCGACGCTTATAAGATCGCCCGAATCTTGTCTAACAATGGTCCAGTATCCGTTGTATGCATGGGCACTGAAGCACGAGAGGCGGCATAATATGTTACGTCTAATTAAGATCTGCATTACATCGTTTGCATTGGGGTGCATTCTGATGTTGTCTCTAATTGTCTCAGCGCGAGCCATGACTAATCCTTATGAACAACCTAATGAGGCACTGAAGAATTTACAGGAGTCTCGTGAGTCTTTAAGCCTGTTCCTGTGCATGGCTTACAAAACAGACGCTTCATTGTTTAAGAATGTTGATTTTGATCCAAAGAAATGCTCCACTCTCTGGAAACAAGTACAGGAGTGGGAAAATGAAAAAAAGGGACTTAATCGAACTTAATATTATTGTATTCGTGATTCTTAGCTGTTATGGTCTGATTATATTATTTGGAGGTTATTGAATGCGCTTATTTTACTTTGTTCTATGTGACTCAAAACCAAACGGCATTATTGTAGATCGCAGAGGATTATTAAGCTTAATGCTACGGGATCGTAAGAACATGCGAATCATAGAGATTCACCCTATGATGCATGAACTGATGCAAGACGTCTTAACCGAACTAAACCAATAGTATTTATAGGCAACTATGTGCAACGCATGGTTGCTTTTGTTTATAATTATCGGTATCAATCGAAAAAGTTAATTAACTTTTAGTTAACTATTAACCTTCTTTAATTAACAAATTGTCAAATATCCTATAAGCGCTCGAAACAAGCGCAAATTGTCACAAAGCAACCAACAGCTCCAAAGGCGCCAAAAAGTGACCTTTCGAGCGTCTTTTTTGTCTGTAAGTGTATTTCAATACACTAACACATGCTAAGTATGCGAAATTACGTCACAATCCCCATCGCACCCAAATGCACCCCACCATCACCACGTTGGTTTCTATTAGATCCAATACAATTGAGCTGATACTCAGATCGAATACGTTAGATTTGAGGGAGGGGTATTGGCACGTTTTGAGAGGGGGGCGCGTACCTACCACCAAACCCAAAGACAAAATACAGCTACTTGTTAGCAAATTTTTCGTCCAAGGAAAGTCGACTAAATTCTTTAGTAATTTTAGGTACTTACAGCTCCGGCTGGCACGTCGGGCAAAAATATTTTCGGAGGCGCCTCAATTCCACTCAAACCAGCGAAATAACAGCAGAAATTGGAGTCCCTGCGGCACCGCCCCGGCCTCGTGTATAATGCATTTTACGGCGACCGGAGGCCGATCCATGAAAAATAAAAAGCCACGCGGCGACGGCGCCCCAAGTCCCACAGAGCAAGCCATGGGAGCAGCGATGCTCGACGCTTTAAGGCTCCACGGCGAGTTCGTACAGCGCGTCCTTCCAAACCTTCGCGAGCTTGTAGCTGCCGGTGCCACGCCTGACCAACTCTACAAACGCTTCACGTCAGAAGTAGCAGCTCGCGCGATCACCATGGCGCTTGTTGAGCCCGATTCCGCAAAAGCCCTGTCAGCAGTCAAGGAAGTTCTTGACAGATCCCAAGGTAAGGCGACAGAGAAGCATGAGATCAAGCATCAGTACGACGAGCTCTCGACAGAGCAGCTTGAGGCGCTTGTCAGGTCCAAGATCGCGGGCGCAGGTTTGGACGAGCAGGATGAAGCTCCGGGCGGCGTCCAGTGAGCAGCGCGCGCTTCAAGCTCTACACAATAGCAAGCGTCAGCACACTCGGCGGCGGCACGGCGGTCCCGCTCTCAGCGACAAGCCTCCTTGCACAGAGTGTTTCCATCCAGTCAGATCTTGGTAACGTAGCTAGCATCGCGGTCGGCGGCGACACAGTGGCGCCTGGCACGGGTATTCAGCTTAGCGCCGGCGACAGCTGCCAGATAGAGCCCCCGAACATCGACGGAACGGTAGACCAGATAGACCTGAGCGAGGTCTTCATCAGCAGCGCAACAGCCGGCCAGGTTGTCAGAGTCAGTTATATGGCAAAGGTATTCACATAATGGGCTTAAGTGTAACGCGAGGCGCCGGTACGGTAACAGCCGTCTTCGGCTCCCCTCAAGAGATTGTAATCAGTCATACAAACGATAGCATCAGGATCGGCGACGGCACTAACCTGCTTACTGTCAACGCCGACGGCACGCTTCCAGTCAGCTCCGCCGTCCCACAGGCCACTATAATCGACGAGGCCAGCAGCACGGTCACCTACATCGGCAAGGCGGCCATCGGAGCTGCAACGGGGTCGGCGTCCTGGCAGATACAACGCCTCACGACAAGTGGTGGTACAATTACGATTGCATGGGCCGACGGGGATGCAGACTACGACAACGTCTGGAATAACCGCGCCTCGTTAAGCTATTCCTAAGGAAGGAACTTTAAATGAGTTTTTCAAATACAGCGGAGACTGCAATCCTAAACTACATCTTTGTAGGCACTAACGTATCCTGGGACGGCAACACCGACCTCTGGCTTGCGCTTCACACCGCAGACCCCGGCGAGGCCGGCAGTGCGGTTACGAGCGAGGCCACCTATACGTCGTACGCGCGCGTGGCAGTAACCCGCTCAACAGACCTTACAGTGTCAGGTAACAGCGTCTCTAACGCCAACCTTGAGCAGTTTCCACAATGTACCGGCGGCTCAGAGACCATTACATGGGCAAGTATCGTTACATCATCGAGCGGAGCAGGTACGATCATAGTGCGCGCACAGCTTGATACCTCGATCCCAGTTTCCACAGGTATCAGGCCTCAGTTTGATGCCGGAGCCCTCTCGTTTACACTTGACTAATTAGGAGCGCACTGGTATGGATATAGAGCAGTTGCTTAACCAACAGATACTTGAGTCGTTAAAGCGCACGGTAAGCGTGCTCCTACAGCAGCGCGACCATGCTTTAGCACTGCTTGAGTCGGTTCAGGGTGAAGAGGTTGTTGAGCAGCAGCGCGTTGCCTTTGATGCACAGCTCTCAAGGATTCTTAGCGGTGAGGAATAGTGGCTATACGAAAATTTTCAGACATTGGACAGGCCGCTGAGACAGATGGAGCTTACTGGTACTCCTACGTAACCAAAACAGCGCTTCCGTCCCCCGTAGTCTCTGGAGTCATAATCGACTTTAACCAGTCAACAGGGACGCCAAAATATAACCCTTTTGCCGGCAGCGAGCTAACAGCTACGACGCTTACTGGAAGCGGTAACGGCGGCATATACACGGGACCCGATATTCCAGGACGAGTCAAGCATCTCGTTAGAATGAACGCAAGCGCACGAGCCGGCGGCTCCGGTAACTCCACGCCGCCAAATATAATCTGGCTTAATGACTATCTTATGTTTTACCCACTTATTGACGGCGACGAGACCGGGCTTCAAACTATGGTCAATACACAGACGCTTCCACGGTACACAACCGGTGAAGGCGTTCGCATTGTCCTCATTGCCTCAAGTCCACTCGCAGCAACCTCGTCTATCACTGTTACCTATACAAATGCAGAGGGCGTTACAGGTCGAACAGTTACAACAAATCTCTACATAGCACCATCACTTGGAGTTTGTTGTACGACTGCTGGAACAACAGGGGCTGTAAGCACCGTAACACCGTTTCTACCTCTCGGAGACGGTTGTACAGGAGTCAGATCTATAGAGAGTGTTCAGTTGTCGGCAGCTGCCGGTGGCTTTATCGTTGCGGCGCTAGTAAAACCGATAACACAGCTCAGTATTCTTGAAGATAATGTTCCGTCAGAGATAAATTTTGGTTTTGATCGTCAGGGTTTTCCAGTTATACAGCCCGGCGCATACCTAAACATGATGACAATGCGTGGAAACACTGCAGCTAACCCCGTATACTGCGAATTAGTTGTCGCAAACGTTTAAAATAGGAGAATTACTTAATGGCTTTTACCTCTATTGATGATTTAGTTTCCGAACTCGCAGCTGGTAAGTATTGGCGACAAGATTGGAATAAGATTACAGGTGGAGCAGCGTATACAGCGGGCCGCTGGTACGACATGTCAGCGTTAAACGGGACACCGATCGCAAATGCATGGGCCGGAACATCGCTCACATACACGCCGTGTGATGAAACAACCGGAAACGGTACTCAGATATTTGGAATGCGAAACGGTGGGAGTGTTTCAACAGATACGAAGCATGCATTAAACGCAGCTGCGATAACTGGAGTTGCCACAGGGGTGCCATCTCAGTTGATGCTAGTTGACATGCAGGGATATTGGCCTGGCATCAATATGAACAGCTCCAGCTCACAGACGCTTTCCGGTACGCCTACCCTACGGTATACAAATGGCGAAGGTGTTCGTGCTTACCTTGTAGTAACCTCGACAACAGGCGCTACAGCACACAATCTATCGATGTCATATACAGATCAAGATGGAAATACTGGTAACTCTTTACCAGTGACTGTCTCCTGCACGGCATCGGCCATCACACCACACATCGCACATTCTGGAACAGCTGCAAACAACTATGGACCTTTCTTGCCGCTTGCAACCGGTGACTACGGAATACAAAACGTAGCTTCGGTCCAGTTAAGCGCAGCTTCAGGTGCCGGAACAGCGGCCCTAGTGCTTGCACGTCCAATCTTTACTATCCCGCTCACGACCGTTAGCGTTGGATCAGAGCGCGACTTCCTTAACCAGTTGCCTTCTTTGCCACAGATCAAAGACGGCGCTTGCCTTACGTGGCTTTTGTTTACGGGAGCTGCGACAGCTGCAAATACAAACTTCTATGGAAGCGTTGACTTTGGATGGGGTTAAAAACTAACGGACGACTGTCCTTTGGATCTTTTTTAGGAAGAAAGACCGGGACAGTAAATAATCAGACTGGTAACACGTTTTTTGCCGGGGGTCAGGCGCGCTTCGCAGGCGGCCTCGACTCAGTGTTCGGATCTTATCCAAATGCAAACCTAGCTCCCGGCAGCTTCATGTTACCTCAATCTAGCGGAGCTATCTCCTCTCGCAACACGGCGCGTGGAACGATGGCAAAGAACACGGCTCTTGCCTACAGAGCAGCTCCGCGCTCGGCAAGTGCTTCAGGGACTATTACAAAACTCGCAGCAGCCTTGAGTCGTCTTGTTCAGATGTCAGCAGCTGCAAGTGGAACCATCAGTAAAGACACAGCGACCCTTGCTGGCGGTGCATTCGCCACAGCTTCTGGCACGATCTCTATTACTGCTGTCGACGCGCTTCTAGGGGCGATCTTCTCCGTAACAGCTTCGGCATCCGGTGCGATCGCAAAAGATGACGCCTTCCTTACAGCGATTGCAAACATGACAGCAGAGGCCGGCGGACCCACGCCGCTCAGCCCCGAAGGTCTTGCAGATGCTGTGTGGAGTACAATACTCGCAGATTACACAACAGCTGGAACAGCAGGCCAGAAGCTTAACGACCTAGCACTCGGTGGCTCAGCAGCATCGCAAGAAGATGTAGAGAATGCACGCGACGCGATTCTTGCAGAAGTAGAGAAGCGCCTCAAAACATCAGTCTACCTAGGAACAAAATAGTATGGCGCAGCTCCGTTACCGAATGGCTGGCGAACCAGCAAAGAAGTCACAGAAAAAGCTACTACCCAATTACTACCGTTGGAAGCGCGCAGCTTTAGTGAGTCTCTTAGTCAACATGTTACTTGGAGTCTTCATCTATGTCCAATACGCAATCTCGTGAAGCGCTTCTTGAAGCACTAAGCGCGCTTGAGAAGCTAGAACATAAAAAGAAGGCTGAGAAGCCTGTCTACAATCCGCACGCAGGTCAGCGAAAGATACACATGAGTGATAAGCGTCTTCGTTTCGTGTTCGCTGCGAACGGTTTTGGCAAGTCCTGCTTTGCTGTGAACGAGGCTTTCTGGGCAGCTCAAGGTTACAACCCAGTTACAAAGTTAATGTCGCCTGTTCCCGTTCGCGTAGCTGTAGTTCTTGATAGACCTGAGAAAGTTGACCAGGTATGGTTACCTGAGATCAAGAAATGGTTTAATTTAAAACCAGACCAACTTAAGAAGAATGGTAAACCATACTACAACCAGATCAACTTTCCAAACGGCTCCGAGATCATCTTCCTGTTCCACGAGATGGAAGCCATGGCGGTTGAGTCGATAGAGGTACAGTTTGTAGTGTTCGATGAGCCACCGCCAAGACACTTATTCATAGGCCTCATGCGCGGTGGTCGTACAAAAGGAAAGCCCGCGCGCTTCTTGATGATCGGTACGCCTATCGGAGCTACTTGGCTCAGGAGTGAGATTTACGAGCGATGGGTAAACGGTGAGCTTCCCGATACTGAATGTTTTCGTGGTAGCACAGAAGACAATAAAGAGAATCTTGCAGAAGGTTATATCGAAGATTTTAAACGCTACCTCTCAGAGAAAGAGCAGCGCGTTCGTCTGCAGGGCGAGTTCTTCGAGCTTGATGGACTAGCGCTCGCACACTTATGGGATCGTAAGCTACACATGATTCCGGCAGGCTTCAGGGCGCCTCAGAGCTGGCCCGCAGTTGTTGCAATCGACCCTCATCCAAGAAAAGCCCACTGTGCTGTTCTTGTCGTGTGCGGTCCTGACAATGACATGTACGTGATCAAGGAACTTAAAGAGAAGGCAGCTCCGCGCGAGTTTGCTCAGAGTCTAAAGCGCTTCATGTCTGGTTACAACGTCGTCGACATCGTGTGTGACAGTTTAGGCAGCTCCGATCTTACTGGCGGTGACGGAATGCTCTCTTTCATAGCAGTACTCAAGAGTGAGGGGATACGTGTACGCGCGACTACTTTTGATGAGAAGCGCGACGAGGCGTGGATCCAGGCGATCCAGGAGCTGCTTGCCCCACCGCTTCAGGCCGATCAGTTTGGACAGTTTACGCCTAGAATGAGAGTCGCTGAGGAGTGTCGCGGTGTCGTATTTGATATCGAGAACGTCCAGTGGCTTAAGATCAAGCATATGGACGAATATAAGCCAAAACTTGATATGACGCAGCGGGACATGCTCTCGTGTCTTAAGTATGCCGTAGCAGCGCGTCCAACCTACAATAAGGGGCGCGAGCCTATCCTACGCTATGCCGAGCCAAGCCCCTGGGGTAACCCAAACGGGCGAAAGAGCCAGTCAAAGCTTAGCCGTATGGCAAGGCGCCGAGGCGGGGACGGCTTCTGGCTTAAGCGCGACAACGACGATGACTTTTAGGAGCTTGCCAGGCCCTCGAACACGTGCTATAATGCTCTCCTAGCCCGTGCTGGGAGCCGTTTTACCTCCTTTTAACGCCCCGGCGCGTGGCTTTTTGTTAATACGTAAGGAGAAGGTGTTCCAGGATGGATTCAACGCATCGCCCAGACCAAAAAGTCGTTCTAGACGGTCGAAAGAACAAGCTTGAGGGCGTAGAAGTACCCCTCCGCGAACAGATTGCAAAGAAGCTCCGAAACAAGCTTGAAAAAGATCATAATATCGGCCAGCATGTGTCCGACCTATGGAATCGTGGTAACGCAGACCGCGAAGGTCACCTAGAACGCCAGCGCGCGTTTCTCCAAGAGTACGACGAATTCCTGACTCCGATCTATGACGGTGGCTCCGACTGGGGCAGTGCGCTCCACCTTCCGATTGCGCTCACAATCCTTAAGACCTTCCACGCGCGCATGTATACAGCCCTTATGAGCATCGACCCACCCTTCACCGTCTCCGCTAACAAGGCTGCAAACGTAGACCGCGCCGAACTCATCCAAGGCCTCATGCAGTACACAGTTAAGAGCTGGGTAAATAAGTACAAAGGCATCGAGGAGTTCGCAGACAGGTGGCTTTGGCGCTGGGCAGGGGGCGGAAGCTCCATCGCTAAGGTTCGCTGGCACACAGAGTACACACGTTTTGTAGACGTAGAAGACGTCCAGGTTCCAGACGGTGTTGACCTTGTTCAAGGACCAGACGGCCAGCCGCAAGCGGTAACACGCTATCGAACAGAGCAGCAAGAAGTAGATCGCTTAAAGAAGAGTTACGACTGCCCAGTTGTCGAATATGTGCCTCTCGAAGATCTCTTGATTGTAGGTGGAGACGGAGATCCGCAGACTGCTGACCATGTGATACATCAATGTTACATGACGGCATCGGAGCTGTGGACCAAAGTTGACCAAGGCATTTACGACAAGAAAGCTGTTGAAGCTGTCATTGCATCAGGCCGTAACCGTCAGGACTCCGAAGCTGTAAACCAGTTAAAGATGCTTCAGTCACAAGGCGGCGGCGAAGCTTCACTTGACAAAGATTTTGAAACAACACGCTACCAGATTCTTGAAGCACACATGCGTATCGACGTGGATGGAAGTGGCATCGCTTCTGACATCATCGTATGGACACACAAAGATACGCGGGAGGTATTGCGAGCTACCTACCTCCATCGGGTCATGCCAACAGGCAAGCGACCCTTCTATAAGGCTGACTTCCACCTTCGCGAGGGTTCTAAGTACGGCGTTGGCTTGATCGAGCTTACCTACTCGCTCTGCAAAGAGATCGATGCTATGCACAACATCAATGTTGACATCGGCATTATTACATCGCAGCCGTTTGGTTTCTACAAGCCAACCAGCTCCATGGCTACCGAGAAGTTTGAGATTGAGCCTGGAATGATGCTGCCACTCGATAACCCACAAACAGACGTATCTATCCCTCAGTTTGGAGCACGCACTGGCTTCGGCATGCAGGAGATGGGCTTACTGTATTCGTACATCGAGCGCTTGACTGGCATCAGCGACATCACTTATGGTGTCATTGGTGGACAGGGAGCTACTCGTACAGCTACCGGCACGCGCGCGTTAGTTAATGAATCAAACTCTAACCTTGATATCTACATCAGGCGCATGAATCGACCATGGCGCGGCATAATAACGCATATATTTGAGATGATGCAGGATAAGATTGAGCCTGGTTTCCAGTTCAGGATCTTAGGGGACGACGGTTCCCAATACTGGGCTCAGATCGAGAGTCCACAGGAGCTTGCAGGAAGTTACGACTTCGTGTTTGAAGGTAATAGTGCAAATTCCAATCCACAGATCCAGGTCGAGCGCGCAAGCCAGTTGGTTCAACTTACAAGCAATCCTCTTGATCTACAATTAGGAATCGTTACACCTAGCGAGCGTTATGAAGCGCTTAAGAACTATATCAAACAGCTTGGTGTCAAGGATTATTACCGCTTTGTTCGTAAACCACAGAACGGACCTAAGCTAGCTCCGATCCAGATTGCTGATAAGATCTTGGCAGGCGTGCCGCACCAGTTCCAGCCAGATGAAGATCTGCAAGGATTCATAGCTCTAGTTGAAGAGTTCATGAATACTGACGAACTAGGGGGACAGCTTAACCAGCAACAGATGGGTCAGTTAGTCATGGCACAGCGCGAAGCTGCAGCACTATTGCAAGCCATGGAGCAACAGCAGGCGCAGGCAAGTCAGATAGCCCAGCAAGCAGCTAACAGCCAAGCTTCAACAAGCACGCAGTCTTCAGCTCCACAAATTGGACAAGCTCCTCCGCCAGCTCAGGGTGATGGCGGCTAACCATGAAAGCAAAGCTATCAATTGATGAAGCAGAGGCGCTAGAGTCCTCCATCAGCGATAGTTACGCTATGGAAGCGCTTAAAAAGGTTCTTCAAGAATGCGTTGACAATCTTGAACGTCGTGTGTTAACATACAGCCTTGACAACGGTGATCGCGGACTCACTATATTAGCAGCCCGCGCCGAAGGTGCAAGATTGCTGCAGCGTGACCTGCTAAATAGGTTAAGTGGCAAGCCGCGAAAGCCGTAGTCTGTTTATAGTCCCTTTTACCGAGTAGCGACGTTATCGCTAGGAGACGACAAGATGTCCACAGAAGCACCTGCTAAACCAGCAGAAGGTCAAGCCGACCAAAATCAACAAGATCCAGTTAAAAATATCAAAGCTGAGATGGATAGGAAATTATCTAATCTTACAAAGCAGCTTGAAGAGCAAGCTCGCTTGATGCAACAGATGGCTGTCCAGCGTCAGCCCGAGGTACCCCAAGCCTCAAGCAAATCCACAAAGATCGACCCATTCGCAGACGATTTTGACCAACAGATTGAGCGTATGGTCGAATCGCGCCTCAACAACAAGATCAATGCCCAGAGCCGTGAGACTCAAGTAATAAATGAGATGCGCAACGACTATCCAGAACTTGACCGAGCCGATAGCGAACTGAGCCAGAAGGTTCTTGAGATCTATAAACAGTATGGCGAGAACGAGCGCGGTCCACTAGCAATCAAAGCAGCTATACGTGACGCGGCTGCAGATCTGGGCCTCGTGCCAGCAAGAAAACGTGCGCGAAAAGAAGACAGCGGGGAGGAAACCTTGAGCAGCGGTAGTGGTAGCGAAGGCGGCGGAAATAGCCGTAGAAACTCTAAAAAAGACGAAATCGACCCCAAAACAGAGGCTTTTGCAGCCCTGTTAGATAAGGCTACAGGACGTGAGCGTACCCCAGAACAGCGCCGAGAAGCTCTTAAAAAATACGCAGGCCGCAAGACCTGGAATAAGTACCGAGATAGTAAAGGAGAGGCATAATTATGTCTAAAGCATCTGTAAAATCAGCCCAGGCCCCAGCCCCTAAATTCATGCGACGACGTGCCAATATCCTAGAACTTGACGAGCAACTTCGCGACGAATTGACTAAAAAAGGCCTCTCTTTTAAGTGGATTAACTTTCAAGACTTTAAGAGCAAGGGCGTCAATTCACTAGGTTTCATCCCCTACAAAAGGGAGTCCAAAGCCCCGCTAGCCGAGCTGCTTCAGACCGGCGCCCCAGACGGCTATACCGTAAAAGGTGACTTAATTCTAGCAGTTATGCCTAAATCCGAGCACGCCGAGCTTAAAGCTGAGATGAAATGGCGCGCTCAGCGCGGCGAGCGTTACCAGGAAGAAGCCGGAGCTGAGTTGGCAGAAAGCCTCCGCCGGTCCGGTATTAAGTCTAAAGTCATTACCGGCGTAAACGACGACGAATAAAAAAAGCCTACACCGAGCCTCTGTGTGTTGTATAATTAGGACCACGGGCAAGATGCCCTCATAGCCCTAGGATGGGGCACCTAATTACTCGTTTCACGGAGGAACGGTTTAATGGCCAATAAAATACAACCTGTAGGTCTACGACCTCAAGGTAGAATCAGAAGCGTGGCAGAGTATGTTGTATCTGCCGTGGTTTACCCCGGTGACCTCGTCATCATGGGAGCCGATGGCAAGATCGCGCGACATGCCGCAAACACTGTTCCCGCAATCGGCGTAGCTTTGTCTTACGCTGCAGCTGACGGCGACAAAGTCTTGGTCTGCGATGACCCAGATCAAAAATACGTTATCCAGGCCGACGGCTCTGGTATCGACGCTCAGACAGACATCGGATTGAACTACCAGATCACAACAACTTCCGCAAGTACATCTTACCGCGTTTCGCGAACAGAGCTTGATGCAGCTACCGGAGCCACAGCTTCCAATCTGCCTCTTCGCCTGTTGGGCGTTTCTAAAGAAGTAGATAATGCTTTGGGTGACGACGTTGACTGTGTAGTAAAAATCAATAACCACCGCCTCGGCAACGCCGTTGAAGGTCTGTAATAGGAGCAATGATTAAATGAGCGCACCAGTTTTTGTAAGAGCAAATTATAGCGACCTATTCGATTCAAGTGCATTACCCGCACTGGAAGAGTTGTTTCGCGCGGAAGTAGAGATGCACCCCAGCCGACGTGGCGAGTTGTTCAAGTCTGTTCAAACAGACCGAGACATCTGGCAGTCGACTGAACTCCATGACATGCAGCTGTTCGAAGAGATCCCTGAGGGAACCGAGTACAGCTTTGTTCGTCCTCTCCAAGGTAACGACAAGACAATCAAGCCCGTTAAGTTCGGTCTTGGTTTCTCGATCTCTGAAGAGGCTGTTGCTGACGGACGCTTCGACTTCATCGCAGACGCCGTTCGCAAGATGGCCCGTTCTGCTCGTGAGTCCCAAGAGATCTCGGCTATGGACATCTTTAACAACGGTTTCGGTTCGCAGACAACTGCTGACGGCCTCTCGTTGTTCAACGCTGCTCACACTCTGCCCTCTGGTTTGACTTTCCGTAACCAGTTGTCAGCTGCAGCTGATTTGTCTGTAACTTCACTCCAACAGATGCTTGTTGATTTCGAGACTCAGTTCATCGGCGATAGCGGCATCATCTACAACATCCGTCCTAAAGTATTGTTGGTACACCCTTCCAACAAGCGATATGCGATGGAGTTGATCGGATCTGAGCTTAAGGCAGATACTCCTAACAACAACATGAACAGTCTGAAATCAGACGGTCTGCGCGTTGTTAGCTCTCCTCACCTCACCGATTCCGACGCTTGGTTCTTGTGTGCAGATCCTTCTGAGACAGGACTTCGCATCGTTGAGCGTGCTGGCCTTCAAACTAAAGCTGGCGGCGACGCAGTTGGCTTCATGAACGATTCTATCCTGTATAAGGCTATGTATCGTGAGAAGATTGCTGCAATCCATGCCTACGGCGTAATGGGAACAGCAGGCGCTTAATAAGCGACAGAGCATGTATCTCTAAGAGCGTCAGGAAGGCAACTTCTTGGCGCTTTTTAATTTAAGCTAAAGGATAATAAAATGGCTAATGCACTTTCAGCAAATGTTTGGAGAATTGATACAAGTGGCGACCTTAACGGCGTCCAAGATATCTGCGGAGTAAAGCTTATCGGAGGAGGCGCTTCGGCCACTCTGTCGATTACAAAAAAAGGCAGCTCCACGGTTATCTATCAGGCCCAAGCAAACTCTTCGTCGGAGACATGGAACCCAGATGCCGAGTTTCGGTCACCTGTCGGACTTACCATTACAATAACTGGAACCGGCGCCGTAGCCTACCTATACCGCAAGTAAGTGGTATAATCGTCGTATAGGAGAGGCCCGGCTTGGCAAATACCCAGTTTCCGTCACATTTCTATGTAGATACTGCGGGCGAGCTTTTCGCAACCGGGCCCATTAAGATAACTAGAATTATCTACCTAGCTACTGCAAGTAATGACGAGCTTGTAATCCGAGAGAGCGCCTCAGGACCAAACGCAGTTAGGCTAAAAGGGTCAAGCGCTCACGACCTTATAGAAGTTGACCTCAGCGAAACAAACGTTGTCTTACACAACGGCGTCTATGTACAAACTATATCTGCCGGCAGCTCCGCGCAGATCTTCTATAGGCGAGGATAACCATGGCCACACTTCTTGACCTATCTGACATAACTCAAGCAGTCTGTGATGAGCTTAAGGTACCCCTGTCAGATTTAGCAACCGTTGCGCAAATCAAGAGGGATATATCAATGATATACGAGTATGAACTCGTGCCCTTTAAGCGCTGGTGGTGGTTACTTGGAACGACAAAAGTTATCCACCGCGCCGCCTACCAGGGCGGAACTTGTTCGGTTACTCCCGACAGCACTTCAGTTACTCTCTCAACAGCTCCAAATGTTTCCCTTGGTAGCTTCGCAGGGCGCTTCTTCTCAACAAACGGGTTTCAAGAAGTCTACGTTGTCGAGTCACATACTGCAGGCAGTACAAGCTTGACGCTAAGTTCCGCTTACCAAGGCGCCTTATCAACTACAGCATCATTCCGTATCTGGCGGGATAGAGTCGATCTCCCAACAGACTGCCGCGAGGTGTTTGATGTTCGTCACCAGCGCCAGAACGGTAAGATGGAAGGCAAGGGCTATCAGGAGTTCCAAGAGATCTGGACTGAGAGTCCTAAGGCTCAAGGCTTCCCCAAATATTTTCACGTTCAAGATTTTTATGATCCAACAGTAAACACTGATGAGTCCGAGAGTGATCGTTACAGGCAGATGCTTGTTTATCCAGCGATTACCGACGAAGCAGTTACGTTGACAATTGACTACATGAAGGAAGTCTCACCACTTCTTGACGATGCAGACGAACCACTAATGCCGGTAGAAGATCGCATTATTCTTGTCTACGGCGCTCTGTCTAGGGCTTGGAGTCGTGAGCGTAATCCAGAAGAAGCTGCAAGAAACTACGCACTCTACCAGGCGCGCCTTCAGCGTATGGCGGGTAAGATTGAAGAGGGCTTCGACAAACCTCAGATAGTCATGGGTAACAGATACCTTGCGGCAAAGCGCGGCCCTCGTGCGCGCGGCATGCGAAAAGGTATCTACACAGACTTTGGAGCTGCTGGCGGCGGTTCAGGAGCGCCTACATATCTTGCAGGCGTTACCATCAACGGCGCTTCAATTACAGGTAACGTAACAGTTGCTGCGAGCATTACTATCGACGGGCGTGACATCTCAGTTGACGGAGCTACACTTGATGCACACATAGCTGCAAGCTCAGGCGTCCACGGCGTTACGGGATCAGTTGTGGGTACAAGTGATACACAGACACTTACTAACAAGACGATTGCGGTCGCTTCAAACACGATCACTTCAGGTACTGTAAATAGAGTTGCACAGTTTAATACTACAACAGGTGTCCTTGAACCGTCTTCTGCTACGACAACACAGCAACTTGATTTCCTCTCTGATGTTGTATCTCTTACTGAAGTAACTCTTGCCGATAATCAATCAAGTGCTGATAACGCCGCAACATTTACTTCTACTTTTACAGCTGTAAGGATTGACTACTCAATAAGTAGAGGCGCCTCAAACATAGAAGTTGGTCAGATCCTGATCGCAAACGATGGAACAAACGCCGAACTTACAGTAGTAGCAAACGACGTAGGTGCCTCCGGGGTAACCTTCAGTGCCGACGTCTCAGGTGGTTTAGTTCGTCTTCGCTATGTCTCAACAAATACGGGGACAGCTCCGGTACTTAAATACAAGGCGACTCGCTGGCAAGCATAACCAAGAAAGTGATGGAAAGGGAAGTCACAACTTATGGCAAACAATAGCTTTAAAGTAAAAAGTGGAATAATAAATCTAGAGCCGGGCTCTGACGCAACAACAGTCAAGGGCGAGATACGAGTTGACTCTGCTGCCGGTAAGATTCGTTGGCATGACGGAACAGTTGAGCAGACAGTCTCAAGCGATTCCGAACTAAGTTCGCACTTAGGAGATCCTACAGACGCTCACCCTGCCTCAGCGATTACTAACACGCCGGCAGGTAATATTGCAGCTACCACTGTACAAGCAGCGCTTAATGAACTCGACGGTGATAAAACAGCGCGCGTAGCATCTACAACAGACAACGCGGTTGTACGTTTTGACGGTATCACTGGAGCGCAGCAAGACTCCGGCGTAACAGTCGACGACTCTGATAACATGATCATCCCCGGTAACCTTCGCTCCGATGGTACAACGATTGATCTAGCTGACGCAACAACTGCTAGCATTGGTACGAGCGGATCTGCGACAACTGTCAACATTGGTAACGGCTCTGGTTCCAACGTCATCAACATCGGCGGTGCTAACTCGACAGTCAACATTACTGGAACTGTAAGTAATCAAAATGTTGTTAATTTAAATGTTACAGATAAGCTTGTTACAATAAATGACGGGGGAGCCGCAGCAAGCGGTGGAGCTGCTGGTATTGAGGTAGAAGAGAATGCTACAGCTACCGCTTACGTTAAGACGTCTAGCGATCGTAACAGCTGGGAGTTAAAGGCGCCCAATACAAACGGGATAGCAACGCTCACCCCAGGCGCTTCAAATGACACTGTAGCTTTGCTAGCCGCTTCTCAGGTCTTGACAAACAAAGACATCGACGGCGGCACTGCGAGTAATACCAGTCGAATTACGCTTCCAAAAGCAAGTAAAGCCACGCTTGACGCTCTTACTCGTAAAGAAGGAACGCTTGTTTTTGCAAGTGATGAGGATAAGGTTTATGCAGACAACGGAACAAGTCTTGTAGAATTAGGAGCGTCTTCTAAGGTACCTACTATGCAAATATTTACGTCTGGTTCTGGAACATACACAAGGCCAGCAAATTGCACATGGATTCGTGTAAGAATGGTTGGTGGTGGTGGAGGAGGGGCTGGTTCAAGTAATAGTGCTTCCAATGCTGGCGGCGGTGGGGGCGGCGGAGCTACTACATTTGGTAGTTCACTGTTAACTGCAAACGGTGGTGGAGGAGGAGCTGCGGGAGCTGGTGGAAGAGCGTCTGGTGGAACAGCATCACTTGGAACAGGTCCGATTGGGATTGCTCTTACAGGAGCTGACGGGGGCGGGGCTGGTAATACTGGATCTGCAACGGCAGGCTCCGGAGGTTCGGGCGGTTCTAGTCCGTTTGGGGGCGCGGGCACCGGAGCTGGTAACGTAGCTGGGTCTCAAGCAATAGCAAACACAGGATCAGGTGGTGCTGGTGGTGGTTCTCCTGCTAGTGCTGGTAATATATACGGAGGCGGCGGCGGAGCTGGTGGTTATATAGACGCAATCATAACTTCGCCTTCAAGCACATACGCTTATGCTGTGGGAGACGCAGGGACAGCTGGGTTTGCTGGAAGCTCCGGTTATCAGGGTGGAGCAGGTTCTTTAGGGTTAATAATTGTAGAAGAGCATTACACTTAAACGTAGGATTTATAAAATGGCTTACAGAACCCAGACATACATCCTAACAAAGGGCCAATGGTCAGGCGGCGTGAATACTTCCGCCGATCCCGGCGCGCTCCCGTCCGCTGATCTTCAGGTCGCAGAGAATATCATCTTTGATATCATCGGAAGTAGGCTTAAGCGCGAGGGCCTAGACCTATTAGACGAACCATCAATTGTTCCGACAGCTGTTTCGCGCTCAAGCTCCAGCTCCACGCGTACAATAGTGTTCTCCTCTGCCGTCTCCGCGTCCTCTCCTAATAACCATAAGATCGCTCTAAACGAGTCAATAATCGTATCAGGTGGCCCTGCAAGCTACAATGGAACCTTCTACGTCGACTCTGTTTCAGGCAGTACAATTACCTACACCGGAGGCAGCTCCGTTACCGAATCTTCCACACCAGACACAGCGATCACTGTCCAGCGCGCAGGTAAGTATCTTGACGTTAGAGACTACTGGCGCTTCGTAGCTGCAGATAACAACAAACAGCAGCTGATCATGGCAATCTCTGATCAAGGGTTTTTAATCCAGCATGACAGCAACGGCAGACGAAGTAACATCGTCCATTCAGGTCTCTCAGGTTCGCTACCTTTTACAAACGCGCTGACAACAGCTTGCAGCATCATCTTCAACGAGAAGTACATCTTTGGGGGCCGCGCTGGAAACCTTCTTGTAGCTCCTCGAAAGTACAACCCAGACGACAGCTCTGAGACGCAGCTTCTTGCAGGATCTCCTCCGAAATTCACGATGGTCGTCGAACATCTTGGACGCCTCTGGTGCGACGACCCAGAGATGCCAGATAGGATAAGATACTCTGCCACCGGTAATCCTGAGCAGTGGGATGGAACCGGCGATAGCGGCGCTTTAGATATCAGCCCAGGCGACGGCGACCCGCGAGGCATCACTACAATCTTTCCTCCGTTCAGAGGTGTCTTGTTCGTTGCAAAGGGTGGTAGGCTCTATAAAATTATAGGAACAACTCCAGAAGACTTCCAAGTTGTACCAGTGACATCAGGTATCGGCTCTGAGAGCTTTAAGGCAGCGACAGCTGTCGATTTTGACGACGTGGCTTATGTTAGTAAACGAGGCTTTCACTCCATCGCAACGAGTGATCAGTTCGGCGACTTTGCTGGTAACTTCTTAACAGCTAATATTCAGCGCACGTTTAACGAGTGGCCAAAAGACCGCCTAGAAGAAGTCTCTGCAGTATACGTTCCAGAACTAAACTCAATTTGTTTTAGTGTAGCTGAGGAAGGTCAAGCAAAACCGAGCGCCCTGTGGTGGTACAACACGGTACTTAAAGCTTGGTTTGTATGGCCTAATCAGACAGCTTACAGTCTTGCAACATACCAGGATGGCGAGGGGAACAGGCGCCTAATCTGGGGTAACGACCGCGCCGAGGTAGTTCGCTACGGTAACGGGCTCTTCTTAGACTATAATGGAATCGACAGTAGAGAATCTGCTATCCGTTACAACATTAAGACCGGCGCGCTCTACCCTGACAATAATCCTAACAGCTGGAAGGGCTTCAAGAAGATTGGCTTCTTATACAAACCAATTGGACGCTATAGCTTCACTGCCAAGATCTACATCGACAATCTCCCAGTGCAGACGCTCTCTTTCTCTCAAGATGTGTCTGGAGACGAGCTTGGAGTTGACTTTATCCTAGGAGAATCCGTCCTTGGGACAGATCTTAAATTCGCCCCCTTCACGCTTCCTATTGGAGGATACGGCAGGGGTATAACGCTTGAGGTCATAAATGATAACAAGGACGAGCAGGTTGAGTTATACGGCTTTGTGGTAGAATGGGAGCCTGCCGAGCGTGCACAGGCAAGCGCTGGCCAAGCGTAAGTATAGAATAGAAACAAAGTACTTAAAAAGTAAGTATTTCGTGTACTTAGATAGGAAATAGAATAGATGGCTACATTAACAATTACTAAGACCTACGCTGACGGGGAAGTCCTCCTTGAATCTGATCTCGACAATATTGTAGATGACATTGAAACCTTTCTCAATACGACTAAGATCAACGATGACAACATCCAGAATGGGGGCATAACCGCCTCTACAAAGCTTGCAGACGGAAGCATCTCTACAGTCAAGATCGGCTCTGAGGCTGTAACAACAGCTAAGATCGCTCCTGACGCTGTAACCACAGTTAAGATACTTGATCAAGCTGTTACATCCGCAAAGATTGCGCCCGGTGCCGTGGTTACGACCGCGATCGCCGATGACGCAGTAACTGTCGACAAGATAGCCTCAGGCATCTTCTTGCAAGAGACTGTTGCCGAGGTCACAAGCTCAAGCACGTTTACTGTACCAACGGGCGTCTCATGGGTCCATGGCGTCATGATCGGCGGTGGCGGCGGTGGAGGCGGTGGAGGCGGGGCGGCTTCCGGTCGCGGTGATGGCGGCGGTGGCGGTGGCGGAGGCGCTCGAGGTAGCCTAGTCTCATTTAGCTACAGCGTGTCTTCTGGCGACCAGCTCATATTCACTCTTGGAGCCGGTGGTACAGCTGGAGCTGCAGGCGGAGAAGCTTCAAATGGAGCGGCTGGCGGCACAGGCGGTAACTCAACACTTATCCATGTATCTGGCTCAACGACGCGTGGAACTCTTGTAAGCTATGGCGGTCTTGGAGGAGCAGGCGGCCTTACCGGACCTTCTCTTGCAGGGGACGGTGGAGCGGGCTCACTAGTCTGGAACCCTCAGACATTCTCATCAACACAGGCAGCCGGCGGCGTTGCAGGACCATCCTCTGGAACAGCTACAGGCGCAGCAGCTCCGTTACCTGAGGCAGGCGGAGGCGGCGGAGCTGGCGGCGTTGCTGGAACCTACGTCTCACGCTCAGGAGGCGCCTCAGGCATCTCAGCAGGCGGCTCTGGCTACTCTAACGACTCAGGTGGCGGCGGCGGTGGCGGCGCTCCCTCTCCGTTCTCTGGAGCTGTAAACGGCGGTAACGGAACTGAGTCAGGCGTTAGTAACCCAGTCGCAGCTACATCTGGCACGCGCGGAGCTGGCGGCGGCGGCGGCGGCGGTGGCGGCGCTGTTACAGGTTCGACCTCTACAGGCGCCGGAGCTGCTGGCGGAGCTGGCGGGGCTGGATACGCAATCATCAGGTATAACTTCCTGAATTAACGGGCTTGTGTTATAATTAAAGGTATCGGAGGCCACTAAGATGGCAATAGGCGCAGCGATAGGTGGAGCGGCTCTTGGAGCGATAGCCGGGGGCATGCAGGATAAGTCTGGCGGATCACAGGTATCCGGCATCAGGGTAGCTCCTGAGACCCAACTCGAACAGTTTGCAGGTAAGGATCTACTTGAGCGCCTAAAACAACTGGGCTCAATAGTTGATCAAGGCCCAGGCGCCCAGGATCAAACGCAGGCGCTAACAGACGTCAGGTCGCTTGCTGACATGCTCAGGGGCTTCTCTACAGGTGGCGCTAACCCTACTCAAGCTGACATCACTCAGTCCAACACGCTTTTTGACGCGCTCTATAGCCCAGCGTTTCGTCAGCAGGAGCAGCAGGCAGCACGTCTTGCTGCACAGTTAGGACGACCTGTTAACGATCCAATCATACAAGCGCGTCTTCGCTCAGAGCAAGCTAACCAGCGCGGCGCCTTTGTCGCACAACAGTCGTTCAACGCCCCTCGAGAGCGCCTTGGATTCGCCCAGCAGTTAGCTAACGTATCAGGCGGCTTAGCTTCGCAGGCCCTTGCTAATAGACAGATGCTCCTCTCTCAGGGATCTCAACTAAGAGAGCAGGATCGACAGTATCGTATCAACACGGGCGAACGATACGGAAGCTTTGAACAATATTCCGGCGGAGGCCTTAAAGGTGCTCTGACGGGGGCCATAGGCGGCGCTGGAGCTGGTTTGCAGGCAGCGTCAATGTTTAGCCAGATGGGTGGAATGGCAGCAGGCGCAGGAGCTGGTGCAGGCGCTCTTGACGTAGCTGGCGGTAACACAAGCTTCTCAAGCGACTACTTAGGACAATCTGGAAATTACGGAACTACTTTTGACAGTACTGGCGGGATGTCTGACTGGCAGCTCGCTCAATCTCTCAATAGGCAGAATCAATCTTTTGTTCGCCCAGCAGCCGCTCCGGCTCCTCAGCGCGCAAGTAGGATAACAGCTCCGCGCGCTCCGGCCTCGTTTCCGCCAGCTAACGGTGGTTATAGCGGCTCATTTGGAGCGCCTGCACCTTTTGATGTAAGCAATCTTGGCAGAATTTACGGGTATTAAAAATGAGTAACGACGAACTATTCAAAGCATTCGGCGCATTCAACCAAGGTCTTCAAAGCTACGCAATCTCAAGCGCTTTAAAAGACGCAACAAGCCAGGTTAATCAGCTGAATGCTCAAGCTATAAAAGACACGGAAAAGAACGCTCAACTACAAGCGCTCGGAAATCAACTCGCACTTCAGTTAGGTGGCCTCGGCGCTCCAGTATCTCAGATACAGAGTGCTGTGGGCGCAATCCTCCCGCAGCAAGACGCCACCATACAGCAGGGGTTACTGTCTCCCTACGCGCCGAACCAAGATCGCGCGAAGGCTGCGTGGGAAATGCAACAACAGGCTGAGGAGCGACAGTTAGCGCGGCGTGAGCAGATGCAGTTAAACGCTGAAGGTCGTCAAGAAGCGCGTATGAATAGACTTATGGATAGGCGCGCAGATGTAAAAGAGCAGACGCTTAAGCCGATTCCAACAAAGCAACAAGACGAGTTAATAAACGCCCAAGTTGGTTTAAGTGATCTAAATGATATCAGAACACAGGTTACAGCTATTCAAAATTCTGTTGGTCCCATTGCCGCTCGTAATCCTTTACGACAATTTATTCCTGACCAGGCAGCTTTTGAGATGCAAGTTAACCGCATGTTCGACGCTTACCGTGTTGCGGTAACCGGAGCCGCAGCTTCCGAAAAAGAGATGGAAGCGCTCAGAAAGTCTACGCTTCAGAGTACAGACACGCTCCCAGTATTTTTAAAAAAACTTGAGCGCGCGGAGACAATTGTTAAGCGTCATACAGGCGCTCGTCTAGAGACTTTAAAACGCGCAAAGATTGATGTGTCAGGCTTCGAGAACATGTTTGATTCAACGTCTGCACAAGGTAGTTCGGCAGCGCCAGCTCCTGCCGCGCCTATGTCAAACTTTCAGCAGTTCATTAAATAAAAGGATTTATCAATTATGGCAAAGCAATTTGACGTTGTAGGATTTTTACAGTCTAACGGTGTTCAAGTAAAAGGCCGTAATAGCGATGGGTCATTTAAAATTGTAAAACCAGATGGTCAAGACGGAAGCTTTGACGCTCAGGGTTTCTTACAGTCGAATCAGATGACAGATGTAGTTCCAACCCTAGGTGCCGCCGACAAGCCTTTCGACGATAACCCGCTCGGGTTCTTTGACAGAGTCCAATATGCGGCAGCATCAACACCAGCAGAGAAAGCAAAGTTTCTTAAGAATCAAGGCTTAGAAGTTGTAGGTGGTGATCCATCAAAAGGCTTCACAGTAAAACGCGGCGATGATTATCTCAAGGTAGACGACTCTTTTCTAGCTAGCATGACAGCTGAGGCTGGAGTAATCGCCGGTGGTATTGCTGGCGCCAAAGGCGGAGCTGCTATCGGAACTGCGATAGCTCCCGGTATCGGAACTGCAGCTGGAGCAATCCTCGGAGCTGGCCTTGGAGCTGCGATCGGTAAAGGTGCTCAGATCGAGCGCGCCGAGAAGTTAGGTATCAGAGATGATGTTACCGCAGACCAGATGGCTGTCGAGATGGGCAAGGAGGCGCTTTTCAGTATGGCTGGCGAATCTGTGCCGCTAGTTGGCCGCTTCGGAGCTGCTGGTATAAAAGCTTTTGGTAATGCAACAAAGAAACTTATCGGTAAAGGAATCTCTGATGACGCGGCGGTCATAGCACTTAAGTATGCTGGCGAAAAAGGCGGCGTCGCTGTTGATGACATGGTTGAATTTGCTGCAGCTCCTGAGCGCGTTGGAAAGATAGCCGCTCAAGTTGATGAGTGGGCAGCTAAGAATATAATGGCAAATGCAGATACTTTTAGTATTGCTAATCCAGCTGACTCTGCTATGGCTAAGAATTTTGTAGGACTAGTCTCAAAAGCACGTAAAAAGATGACTACTGACTTTGGCAAGGTACTTGATGAAGTAGCCCCAGAGATCCAGGGCGCTGTAACAAACGGCGAAGACTTTTCGCGCCCATTGCTTAATACAATGAAGGATGCTGGGCTTTTGGACGCTGATTATAAGTGGCTTGGAGATAAAGCGCTTGCAAACGCAACAGATTCTTCAAAGTTCAAGACACTTTACAAAACACTTGCTGCCAACAACCTTATACCTACCCCAGGTAAAAGCATTATTGCTACTCCCAAAGATATGCAGAATGTAATCTCAACGATAGATGGTATCATCGAGAAGTCAAACATGTTCGGCGCTGGCGGCGAGGCTATGTCATCCCAGGCAGGCCGCTTCTTTGCTGGAATGCGCTCGGCAGCTGATGAGGTGTATTTAAAGACTATCGAGATGAAGAGTCCTAAGGCAGCTCAGATGGTTGCAGCTCAGCGCGAAACTTACAGCGCGCGACGCGAACTCTTTGATGCACTTGCAGACGGAACCGCTCCAGATAAACTCCAAGGGTTCTTAAATAAGTTTACAGATGCTAAGCGTTCGGCTGAGATGCAGACGCGCTTTGTTGACCTTGCCAACTCTGTCGGAGAGAGTGGTAAAGGAATGCTTAAAGAGATGCTACAGCTCCGCGCTGGCCGAAACGTATCAAAGATGTTTCGAAAGACTGCCGGCAACGCTGTACAAGCAGGGGCGATGTCTGTAATCCCCGGAGCTGATCCCGTCCGCATGGGCGCTAAGATCACAAGCCTCATCAATGATGCAAAGACCGTACAAGTACTTCAGAGCCTCTCAGCTGATGGACGCAAAGCGCTCATGAAGAACCCAGGATCTCTCGATGCACTCTTCCAAGCAGGGGCGCAGGCTACACAACTTCAGTTAGACATGGAACAGGAGCTGCTTAATGGCGTCGGGCAACGATAAGTACGACAGCCTCGTAGAGAAACTTGTACTATCCATCCATCAGGATGTTGCGGTGATCAAGACAGACCAGGCTGAGATCAAGCAAGACTTGAAAGAACACATGAAGCGAACGGCGGTAGCAGAGACAGCTATCTCTGAGGTCCGCCGGCATGTGTATATTGGATACGGTATAGTCTTAGCTATCTCCGCTCTTATTGGGGTATTTCTTAAGCTCTTCAAGGTTTGAGTCAACTAACTTGAGCCCGCTGTAACTAATCGCGCGAACGACAGCAGAGAACCAGATGTCCTGGACCTCGCGGTTTGCATTCTCTTTAAACTCTTCCATGAAGCAATTATTTAGCTCTTGACGGCTATGTATATCAAGGCGCCCTGATCTAAACGCAGATACAAGAGAGTCGTAGAGGTAGGGATGCTTCTTGTTAGCGGTCGGCTTCAAAGTAAGCCTCCGCGCGCGCAATCTGACTCTCGTAATAGACTTCGTGTGCGATATCTTGAGCGGCGTTCCAGCACTTTTCCTCAAGAACCGCTTGTGTCTTTTCCGAGAAGGTCTCAAGAGGACGCTCAACTTCCGCGCTCCGGTCCCAGATAAAGATGTCTTCTATGTTAGCCTCATCTTCGTACTGTGCTGACACAGTAACTTCAACCTCAAGCCTATTCATTAGGCCATCGGTAACAAAATCATTGCACTCAAACTGAAACTTTGTTGTACTGCTCATGGTATATACCTCTCTATTACAGGGCGCGCGGCCTCTGCAATTTCATAATTATTGCCTGTCTCTCTACGATAATACCAAGCCCACGCGCGTGCAACAGGATTCTTAATCGATTCGTCTGGACTAAACGGAGAGCGCTTAAGCTTAGGATATAGCCAGCGCGCGGCGCTATTAAAGAGCGTCGTTTCGCGGCTTCTAGCTGCATGGATTAAACTAACTGTAAGGTTGAGATCGTCTCCGACATCGTCTCGATTAACCCAGGAAGCTACACTTCTTACAAGAACACTTAATAGATCCTGTGCGTCTTGAAGGTACTGCGAAGGCCTATGACCTAGGAGCGAAGGAAAGAACCATGGCGTAACTATGTCTTTATTAACTCGTGAGAAATACTCGTTACGTACGTGTAACCGTACGCTTAGGCTTGCCATAACAAGAGGCTGTACCTGGTCACGGCTTGTCTGCTCAAGCTTATTCCAGTTTGTATCTGTAGGGCTCCGAATAATACCAGGACCTTTTACAAACGCATTTAGTAGGCGTACGTTGTTAAGGCCACCTACCATGAACACATAGCGAGCGGTATTAGCAGCCGAATCACCGCCGTCGAGCCTTTCGTACGACCCATCGGGGTTTAGGCCTTGTGCGACCATCAAAAGTCCTATTGCGTCTTTCCACATAAGCTTTGCTCCTTTTCATGTGTTCAAAGATAGCTTTAATCCTAGCCTCGAACTCAAGTAAAGTCAAACTGCTTTTTGCGGTATTGCAGGACGCACAACAGGACACTGTGTTTGTTACGTGATACCAGGGCTCATTATTAACCCGGTCGATCCCTGACCATTTGTTAGTCACGCCGGACACAGTTACTTTTGAGCCCTTTAAGTTAGCTGGAGCTGCTCCACAATAGAAGCAGGGTTGGGTAAGAAGCGCCTCAAAACGATACCGTGTGAGACGCCAGTCAAAGCCCTTCATGCGAGCGCGGTAACGGTAGGCAGCCCATATGCTGCTCCAGGCGCGTTTTGCTCGTTTATTCATGTTGTTCCTTAAAGGAAGATCACGGAGATTGCTGCGTAGATTGCGATAAATGGAATTGCCATTAGTACAAGGTAGACTAAGCAAGCTCCTACAAACTGTAGATCAGTCATTATGTAGTCAGAAGGTTTCATGCTAGCGCCTGCACCGCGCGCTCAAAGTGAGCTGCGTCTTCGTATTTAATAACAATCGCGTCATCATCTATCAACGCTAAAGTATTCTTAGTGAAGCCTAAGAGTCCAGGAAACTCTGAGAGGAACATGGGCGCCTTTGGAAGTAGGACGATGTTTCCTGGCTTGATCTCATCACTAACATCTGATCCCGTCATGAGCACGAGGCCCATCTCGTAACGATTCTCCTCTACAGTTGTGCCACGCTGAAGCTTTGATGCGTCTGCTAGGATGATGCCGCCCGATGTCTTAAGCTCTGGCTTTGGTAGAACCTCTACGAGAACTGCGGCACCCCGGAGCTGCGGCGAGCTGTTTGTTTCAATGAGGTTTGCAAATTGCTTCTTGTACTTACTCTGTGTGTCGATCATGTATGGTTACTCCTTATCCTAATATTGCTTTAACTTTATTATTCAACTCTTCCTGCTCAATGGGCTGAAGGTAGCTCGCAGCTGTCTGCATGCTGCTCCAACCCATAACTTCCATCAATTCAGGCGCCTTAAATCCCGCGCGAACGAGAGCCGTAGCGGCAGCCTTACGAAGCGTGTGAGGCTTGAGTCCCACAGAGCGCGCAGCTCGATAGATCCGAGCGTAGCTAACAGTCGAAACCGTAGCTGCAGGCGCAGCTCCGTATAGCGCCCTGGCTTTGTTACCTTTACCAATGATAGTCCCGTCAGATGTTGTGGAGCTAAGTTCGCTCGCCCTACGCCCAGATGAAAGTAGCGCGTAGAGGGCAGCCCGAGCCTCCAGATCGTCAACGCGAGAAATCCTATCCTTGATATCTTGAAGGTCAACTCCGACGTTTCTATCAGGTCGATAGGCAGTTGATCTGAGGGCGTTGCGCGCGTCTTTGCTGATGTAGGTCTTGAGCGTATCGTTGCCATTATGAAAGCTCCTATAGTCCGCGATCCTGACGAGCGCGGTCTTCTGTGCGTAAGGTTTAAGGTCACTGTCTTTTAGTTGCTTCAATAGCTCGGCACCTGTAAGCGTTAGCTTTAGCAGGCCTCGATCTTCTAGACCTTTGAGACGATATGACTCGCTTCTAATCGTTGTGTCAGACCAGACGCCGCGCTTACTGTCGATATAATCTTTGATATGTTTGCTCATACAATCAAGATAACAAAGGCAAGAATACCTGTCAAGATTGATTTCCGGGCTGTTTCATGGCGGCAAGCAATAGGTTGTTTGTGGCACCTACAGAGCCAGCTACGGCCTCAAGCATTGTCTCAATTCGATCAAGCTGGCCCCCAATATCCTTGCCTTCTATAAGCTTGATGCTTCCAGGGGGTAAGTTGAGAGCGGGCGCTTCCGGTTCTGTGGTAGGCTCTGGAGCGGATGGCGGCGTGGTGCCTACAAGCTTACCTATGGTCGTCGTGCCGCGCGTTACAATAGCGTTCGCACCGCTGAAGATGCCTACAACGCTTACGAGCAAGCTCATAAACTCAATGCTTAAGCCTTTTGGTCCAAACACGTCTACAGCTCCGCCAACAATCATGGCGACTATTGAGACTACAAACTTACGGCCACCGATCTTCTGAAAAATATCTACGTTCATATAATCTTATCCTTTTTTAATTTAGCTTTAAAATCAAGTAACTGTTTCTCAAGCGCCGCTTTATCATTTAGGCGCCGGTTTCTTGGACTGGGATGCGGAAGGTATTCGTATATGGGGAGACGTGCTATCTGACAGGCGCGCAGCGCCGTGTTACCAAGAGGCACGATAAGATTCCAGCGCTCATCTGCGTACAGGAGCTGCAGCTGCGCGGCACCTGCGCGTATCTCAGCAATAGTCAATGGTCTATTATCAGTCGTCGTCTTGTGGACAACGTTATCGATAATGATCCTAGCGCGCGTAAGCCCAAGCTTTGCAAGCCACACGTCAAGTACATCACCTGACGCGCAGTCATCAAAAGGGCGCCCCGTCCTAGAAGAGACCGCTGGGTTACTTCCAATAAATACGAGGCGCTTCATATAGGCTTAGTTACCGTTAAGCTGTTTAATCTTAGCGGCAACGTTTGCGCGCTCTCGTGCACCTTTGCTAGCGGGAGCCGCCGCCGCTGTTGCTGCACCAGCTGCTGGCGCGTTCGGCGATACGTAAGTTCCAGGGCGGGCAAACGCTTCTTGAATCGCCTCTTCTGAGAGTACGTCCTCATCGTCCTGCTCAACCAAGAAATCGGTCGCCTTCATCTTACGCTTACCATCCTTGCCGCCGACCATCTTGTCTTCGACGCGAGTGATGCGCGTGTTCATACCGACATCCAGTTTCCCATCTTGCAACATATACTTGATATTGCCTGAAGGATAGATACGGATACGCTTATCATCGATGAGTAGTACGAAGTTACGATTAACTTCGCCCGTCTCTTTGTCTGTATACTCGTTAAGCCTGAGTAGATAACCCTCTAAGCTCTCGCCGATCTCAAGCGCAGTTGTTTTCTGCACACCATCGATAGGAGTTGCGACTCCGGTTTTCTGGGACTTGTTCTTAAATGCCATTGTTTTGGCCTCCATCGCCAAGAGTGCTAGCTTGGGCTTGTTTGTTATTGAGACGAGCCTCTTGCAACAACGCAAGGACTGTCGCAGCACTTTCTTTTACTGGAACCTGTTGGTTATTGAATAATAGGAGCGCGCTAGAATTAGATGTTGGAAATTCAACGACTCCTATTATTCCCTCAATATTTGTAACGTGCATAGGTAGCTCAAGCGCGTCTTTATGACCGTTTAACTGCTTCAAGACTGTCAACTTAATCATGGGCATCCTCCTCGGTTAATATCTCATAGAATCTTTCTTCTAGCAAGCCTATAAGCGCTGTTGCCCATTCGTGTTCGTCGACTATCTTCTGGATCTCAGCATCTTGATAGCCATGCTTTCTTGCTGGCCTAAAGATCTCGTTACCAACGCGCTCAAGGGCAATACTAAAGTTAATACCTCGACGGGCGGTATCGAACTCTTCTTGCTCCTCTGGTAGTTTAAAGGACAAGATAGCTTTGCTCATTTCTTAGTCCTGCCTTTTGCTTTTACAAGTTCTTTTGTGAGCCTATCCTCTAGCGTCTGGATCTGCGCCATGCGTTCACGACCGCGCATGACATATTCAAGAAGCCGCGCCTTTTCGGCTGATGTCTCTGCTTTCTCGATGCGCTTCTGATACTCTGGTAAGATTCTTAATCCTAATGCAACGCGCTGGCGTTGTAACACGGTGTGGAGCGTCCTTACATCGTGCCTTGTCAGCAGCACCTCGACGCGCTCATTCATTAGCTTATGCGCGCGCGTAACAAGATGTTCGTTAAGCTCAAACAAGAGACCTTTTCTAAGTCGCATAACCTCTCGTCCTTCGCGGTCCTTTACAATCAGGTCCTTGTCGGTCATGGCTGGATCTTTTATTACGGCGACAAGTTTGGTAACAGTTGTGGTTACAAGCTTGTACTCATCGTCTGTAAACTTAATCATAACTTACCTCTTACTAAGTACAGCTGCGGGCGCGGGGTCTTTTTAAATTTAAGTTCATATATTAGCCCGTCAGCTAACCTGATCTTAGTATGACCTGTCTCCTTTATTTTGTCAATAATCTCTTGATCTAGGGCATCTATATGGTTTGCACTTTTCAAATGAATCTCGCGACGTTGAAACATCTCCTCAAGCTCCGTCCCAAGATCACCAAGTCTATTAGTATCCTTAGGCCACTTCTTGTCAGGCAGCGTCTTGAAGAAAGCTTTCATTGGATCGCCGTCCTTGCCAAGATCCCAGCAGGTTGTCTTATAGTTACAGAAGGCGCACTTGATCGATCCTAGAGTAAACTCGCGCTCAACACCCTCGGGGCTCTTATCAGTGTCGACCTTAAGCGCCGCTGCCTTGTCCTTCTCGATGATCTCTTGCGCCATTGCGGGATCTGGACGAAAACGTATCTCTCTGATCCTGCTGTCGTTCTTGTTATACTGGATGATGGCAGCGTGGTCGATTCCGCGATCGATACAGTAGCTGTTCGTTGCATACATGTTTAGCTGCAAGAAGTTTGCGGCGAAGAAGGGATCGTTAAGCTCCTTAAGGAATGCCCTGAGGTCGTCTGCATAGAAGGCTTGGTCTGTGAGAGCGACGACACTTCGCATGCCTCGGAGCTGCTCGTCCATCTCTGACCACTTGGAGCTGTAGTAGTTTGAGTACTTATCGCCCTTTGACTTTACGTCGATGACAGCTTTGTGCTTCTTGCCGTCCTTTGACTCATAGACGAACACTGCGTCGAGTGAACCTTCGACGACTGTGCCGTCGTGGAGCGTATAGAATACCATGCTCGCCTGCTGGTACTTGACGTCAAGGTCAGGTACGTTTTTAAAATCCTTGAGCAGAACGTACTCTACAGAGTGACCTAAATTAAAGATGCGCTGAGTCGAGGGGCTTAGAGGCTCCTTCTCGTAACTTCCGTAACCTTTATACTCTGCGTACTGATACGCTTTCTCCTTGGCACAGTTACCTGCAGCGCTAGGACGAAAAGGCATGCGCGCGACTTTTGCGTCTGTCTCAGCCTTTGCGCTTTGAGCGATGTCGAGGATGTCGACGTATCCTACCGGTGGACCTAATATGTTAGTCATTTAAGTGTAACTCCTCTTGTGCAACACGGACTGCGATTCTGTAGTCTTCAACATTAACCTTCTCTTTCAGTTCTGATAGGCGGTATAAACAGATCACCGATTTCTTTAATAACTGCATCTGTGTTTGCTGTTCCTCTAAGCGCGCTTGCAATTGCTGGATTAACTCCCGCAATGCGTCGATCTCTTGGTATGACATACTCCTCCAAATTATTTAAGTTAGGGTGGTTCAATCTTTGATAATCATACATCGCTAACGAGCAGCTGGCATGGTAGATATGGGGCTTGCCGCTCTCTGGATCAATCTCCTGCCCATCAAGGATCGCGTAGATATGTCTGAGCGCGGCAGCAAGCGGCCTACTGTGCTCCATACCCAAACGAAAATTTCCTCGAGCATACTTCTGAGCGCCGAACGAGAAGACGTCCGCCGTCCCTAGAACATAGGAAGACGGTATCATCGTCATGTCGGGCTTACCTTGGTCAAACTTCTTACCCTCTCCACTCATCGCTTACTCCTCCGTCAAGAGTTAATTTAATTGTTCCATCCTTAACATGCAAATCAAATCGAGTTAGTTCCTCGATAAGAATCCTGTCGGCCTCTTCTACATGATCTTCTCGTACTTCTGCAAGAACAAAGTCGTGGACAAATAATAGCAAAGTGCTATCAAGCCCTGCGGCCTTCCAGCGCGCCGCAGCTTTGCTTGCGCCTTCCAGATTTAAATCCGAAGCGCTGCTTTGAACCAAAGTGTTGAATCCTTGCATGAAGATGTTGTCAAGATTCTCAGGATAGATAGGCCGTCCAAGAATATTGTAAAGCGTTTCTCCAGACTGCAGCATACGGTTGACTTCGGCATGAAACTTGAACAGCTGCGGGTAAGCGCGCTTGACATTGTCGTAGATGCGCTTTGCCTCATGCTTACCAGTATCAAAGCCGCCTGCAAGCATCGTCTCATAGATGCGGTTGGGACCTGCTCCGTAGCACAGAGCGAAGAAGCAATTTTTAACAACACGTCTTTCATTTGGATGCTTTTCTGCAACCTCACTCAGCGGCGTATCAAGGTTGAAGAATACGTTCACATTTAAGTTGTGGATAGATTCGCCCTTCATGATGAACTCGCAGAGGGTTGGATCCTCGCTGTACCAAGCAATGAGCTTTGCCTCGATCGCAGCTGCGTCGTGACCTATGAACTTGTAGCCGGGACGTGGAACAAAAAGATGCTTAAGACCCTTACTAACCTGCTGAAGGTTTGGATTAGATCCACTCAAGCGTCCGGTACGAGTGCCCGTTATATGAAAGTGAGGATTAACAGTAGGAGAGATTTTCAAGCGCTCCTCGTAGTCCGGTATAAATCCAGTCAAGATCTTCTGAGCTTTCCTGTACTTCAAAAACTTGCCTACGTCCTCGTTACCTTGGGCAGCGAGCCTTGTCAGAACTGCTTTACCAGTCGACTCGGCACCGCTTACATCTCTGATATCAAGTTCTTTGTAGTCGCGAAGAAACCACGCCATTTGCGACGGGCTGTCATAGGAGAAGCCCGGTTCAACGCGCGCGATAGCTGTAGCCTTACGCTTCTCCCACGCTGGCGTTCCAGCACTCTTCTGTTCTGCGTAAGCTTGATTTACTTCCTGAATCTTTCGCTCTGTGTAAGCAACATGTGCAGGATGCCAGAGGTTATCAAGCTCCTCACGCAGGGAAACTTCGTCAGCCTGGAGCTGCGCTTTAAGTTTTGCTAAGCGCTCTGGATCAATAGTAATACCTCTATGTTCTGCCTTGATGAGCATTCGGTACCACGGAAGCATCTTAGTCTCATAGAAGATCCACTCCTGTTCACTCATCTCTTTCTTGAAGAACTCGTACAATCGATACGTATACTCGGTATCTGTAAGCGCGTATGTCAGGTCGTTATGACTTCCCTCGGGTTCCCAGAACGCTGGGACTCCTAGGAAATAGGGAGCAAGAGTCTTAAGTGAGAGGCCGCCAGCATCACGATGCTGGACCTTGTCAGGACCGCGCTCCTTGTTGAGTATCTTTCGCTGCGTGTCATAGGACTCAAGCCAGCCCGCGTCAACCTTTCGTCTATGGACATAAGCCATAAGCATTGTGTCGTGCGCAAGTTGTTGATCCAGATCTAGATCAATTCCTTTTGTCATGAGCCAGCGGAAGTCGAATGAAAGGTTGTGGCCTACATACTGGTCTGGTAGCTCAAACAATTCGGCACTTGCGCGCTTCTCTTCTGGAGACCACACGGCTACAACATCAATCTTACCTGTAAGTGGGTTGAGTCCATGCTCGCACTTGTGCCCTGGGCACCCTAGTACCGCACAGCTCGTCTCAATGTCTAATGCTCTCATCGTAGGCGCCGGCGCTCAGCTCGGTTAATCCAACGCAGCGTTCCATCAGGCATGCGCATCATAGGAATGCCGTAACCTGGGTGAGTCGCAAGCCAATCAACTATCGCCCTTCGATGCCTTGCGACGAAGTCTGCGTCTTTTGAGTCGTTTAGATTTAGACCCGTACCGCGCTGCGGCTGCGCGCTTGGCTCTTCTGTGGTTTTTGAGGGTGTTGTTTCTTCGCTTGAAGGGGGGTTTGTTGACGACAACGGCGCTACATCCAAGATATTTTCGGATGTACTCAAGGTTGTATTCGATAAAACTTCGTTTGATTCTTCCATCGCCTTTTCCTTCTCTTTGTTTAAGTTCAATTTGTACTCTATCCTTTATACTATCCCAATCGATTCGAGTCAATCTGAAATAACGCGTTATCTCTTCGTCTACAACACTTTTAGGTTGCACCTCAAGGTCTATCCGCTCCGGGTGCCTGTTGTCAAATCTTATTAGCAATACGTCGTCTTTAAGCGTGCCACGTCCGCCGGCTGAGTAGCCGTTGATGTCTAAACCTGGTACATCAAACGCTTTAAGAACACGCGCGAAATAAACTTCCCTGTGGTCTGTCCCGAAGTATTCATGGATTAGATCCCAGAAGGCGTAGTTACCCGTCTGTAATTGAGACAGGAGGTATTCGTTCTGAAGCACTAAGTTAAGAAACAAATTAAAGACGGATGGACGCATAGAGATGCGATTGCGCTTTAGATACGCCATCAGCTTCTTTCGGCTGAGTTGTTCTAAAGGGTCGCGCTCTTTATGCATGCTCGCCGTTTTCTTCTTCTTCTTCGCGCAGTTCGTCGTCTAAAACCTTAACGACAGCGGCAATAACCATCGAAGTGAGGTAGCCTCTTCCCCATGCGTCAGACATGAGCTGGTTAAATAGGCGCGGGTCTGTAATCTTTTTTATGAACTCGGCAACAAGCGCGCTGTCTAGCATGAAGTCCGGCGGCTCATCGCCCAGCTTGTAGCAAAGCTCTATGTAGTCTGTGCACAAGATCTCAGCTGCGTCTTCGTAACCAGCAGATTTATTTAAGTCTAGAATGGCGCCGTGGGATGGTTGATTTAACGTTATTATTGACGAGGCCTGTCGCGCGCCCATGACGACGGCGGCGTGCTCCTCCCATGTCGACCTTCGTTTTGGTCTCGCTTTTCCAACTGACAAGAAGCGCCTCCGCCTTTAGTTGTTCGTGGCACGCAATTGCAATGGCTATCGCGTCTAGCTCGTCGAATGCTTTAAGGTGCCGCAGTTCCTCTACTTTGTCAAGGGAATCTTGATCAGGGGTAGCAGCGCCCTTAAGCCAGGCCGCGATACCGATTGCGACATCGTCCTTATCGCCGGCGCCATGTCCAGATACAAGGCGCTTAACTGTCGTGTTGAAGACCTCGTAGAAGTGGTGGCCAACAGGCACATGGCTCATGTACGCGCCAATCAATCGCTGAAGTGTCTCTCCGCCCTTGCCGCGCATCACAAAAGTCTCACAAGCAAAGATTGTATTAGGATCGTGCATGTCGGTTGCCACTTGGATATGTCTCTTCAAGAGTACACAGAGTTCTTGGTAAAGCATGTGTGGCATCTTTGCCTTACTGCCGAATCGCGCCGTGTAATGGATAACGCGGCGCTCTGGGTCTATGATAGCAAAGCCAGAGTCGGAGCTTCTACCTGTTCCTGGGTCTATTCCTACTATTAGCGCCATCCTTGGCGTCTCCTTCGGTGAGTTGTTCGAATGTGAAGTTATGAGTAAACCACACAGCAAAGTGATCACATTGCTGCTCTTCGTTGAGGCCCCTGAGCTGCTCTAAGATCGCGTGGTAAAGCTCATGTGCAAGGACCATCCGTTGCTCCTCGACACTGATATCATCTCTAACATAAATTAAGTTGTCCGCTGGTATGAAAAGCCCAAGAACCTTCTCAGTTTTTGGCGAGCTTGCATGTTTCCTTATTGTCCGATTGGAGACGTACTTGACGTTTATTGGATGAATAGGACCGCGTAGTCGCAACGTCATGGGCTTTAGCCTCCCTCATAACCTTCTTATAGTAGCTAGTTTCGCGGGGCTTGTCAAGCTGCAAAGCGCGCCGAGGCCCATAATTCCAACAAACTATCCAAGCGTCGCCTAAAACCGGCTCACAAATAGATTTTACTTCAACTAGATATTCAATAATTTTGCGCACGTTTAACGGTTCTGGATGATACTTTGGGTGCATCTGGAGCAGTCCTACCTCACCAGCTTTACCAACCGCGCGCGGGTTACCACCACTCTCAACCATGATCATACCTTGGACAAGGTGTGTTTCAATCCCTGCACGAGTAGCTGCGTTAACAAGGGCCGCGCGCTCATCACCTCGTACATCTAATGACAATAAGAGGGCAAGGGTTACTGTAAAAAGAGTAAGGAGGTATAGCGAATCTACAGTCTGCTTATATGCTCTCATCAGGTTACCTACTTTCTAGTAGATAGAATAAGCCCAGCAGCGAGCCCTGTCAAGAGGGCTGTTGGAATAAGGAAGGAGGGTTTCTCATACCAGGACGGGCGGAGCGCCTCTCTGCTCTCAATGGCAGCCTGGAGCTGTTCTTTACAGACTCCATAGGCCTCGCCTGTTAGGTTTAGTTCCTTCTTAAGGGCTCCAACTGCCTTATCACACAGCTCAAGGGAGGCGTCGCAGCTCGTTTGTGCGCTAGTTGTCAGTGGGTAACTTAGCGTCAAGGCGGCGCTTAAGATCAGCTTCATAATCTTTGATAACATCTGCGTGCTCCTTTTTGGTACGTTCAATCTCTTTGTCTAAAGTCTCTCGGCGCTCGTGTAGTTTACCTTCCCTAAGTGCGTCCAGATATTCTTTCTTATCTCGGTGGTCCTTGAAGATGTTGAATCCTACGATGGCCATAATGGCCGCAAATACTGTTCCAACTACGCTTAGTAGATCACTCATGGCAGGTACCCAAGTTCTTTTCTGATCTCTTCAAGCTGAACCGTGAGTCCTACTTGTTCATTTGGATCAAAGCCCCAGACCATGCCAACAGCTTGTCCGCTAGAATTAAGAACTGGTGAGCCGCTGTTGCCAGGGCTTATACGGATGACGTGACGATCAGACGTTCGTGCAACGATACATTGACCGGGGCCATATAGAAAATCCATAAGACCACTTGAGGGTAAACACTTTGCGTCAGGTACTGCGCGCTTGACGATCTCAGCGTTCCCTACCGGCATCATCAGATGCGTATCGTTTAGATATTGGCCAACAACCGCAAGCGCTTTGCCACCACGTGGGTGACCAATGACATAACTGTCATCTCCTGGCTGCAGGGGGGCGCCTCCGATCTCGATAGGTCTGTCCTTTTTATTAGTCGGCTGTACGCTCATGATGCAGATGTCGAGCACAGGGTTTACTTTAATAACCTTAGTCTCGCGACTATCTGAGAGGAAGAGGCGTGTGCGCTCTTCGCTGCCATCGAGCGCCGTGCCGTCTGGGAGCTGTCCGCAGACGTGAGCGTTTGTTACTGCAACAGTACGGCCCGCGCCTGTCTTAGTGATCCAAGCTGTGCCGCTCCCAAGGCTCTTACCTGTAGAGGTTTCTACTATTGAAATTTTGTATATTGATTCAGCAGCTTTGAATTTTACAACTGAGGATATGACTGGACCCTTAACCAAAAAGAATACTGCTCCAAGTACGGCTCCTAAGTTTACAGCCATAAGGACCTCAAGCATTGTCCTTAGACTTAAGAAACGCTTCAATCGTCGTCCACTTTTTAACAACCTCTTCATACCTGGCATCTCCTATAGAGTATGGGATAAATATTCTATTTCTCGTAGGTCTAATCTGGAGGTGAACCCAGGTCGGAGTCCAGCGAGGATCTTCCATGTATAGCCCAGCTTGCTCAAGAAGTAAAGTATTTTTTACGCACCAGCGCGCAAGATCTTGACTTTTATTATCTCGAAGATCGACGGCCTGGCAGGACATGTGAGCGCTCTTCTTTGAGCCTCCGACGCCTGCGTTGATGGCGGCGGGCCTATAACCAGATGAAACGACCTTGCCGCCTTCTGGAAAGAGCTTGTTAACGGCGTCGACGAGCGCTATGAGGTTAAGCTTCAGCTCACGCGGCAGGTCTTGAAACTTCGCCCTGCCCATGAGTACATCATCGTGCTTAATCATCCTTGCGCTCTCCTAAACAGATCTCAGTCAAGATGCAGGCTGCGACAACAGTTAGGATGATCATTAGTAAGTCTTCTGGTCTAGTCATAGATCCTCTGTGGCGTTAAGGGCTTTCGCTTGCTGCAAGCAGGACGCGACCCCTGCTACGTGCTTACTGTGGTTCAACTTTTCAGCGATTACCCACCTGTTCGGCACCGAATATTGTCTTCATCTGCGTGTTCTAAAGGGGTCAAGTAAATATGACGTCATGGCTATTTATCAACCCGTGCTTCCACGCCTCCGCAGCAAACTACTCGCTTAGAAACTTACCTGACCATCAGAATCAACAGTAAACACACAGTTTGTACCATCAGTTGTGACATAAGTACCTGACTCAATGATCGCAAGGCGCGGGTTCTTACCGCTACTGTTATCAGCAAACAAGACCAATAGCTCACCTGTCGAGAGGCGCAGGAGAACTTCGTCTACCTTGCTCGTAGCGTTGCCACATGGGTCTATAACTTCGATGATTGAGTCAAGGCCGTCGCGTCCATCACGACCAGGCAACCCGTCGGTGCCATCGACACCGTCGACGCCGTCGCGTCCGTCAACTCCGGGGGCACCGATAGCACCACTATCTCCTTTTGCGCCACGTGCGTCTACGATACCGCAACCGATAGTAGTTACAGCTAGTTGCAAGATTAAACCTATAAAAACGAGTGATTTTTTCACGGGACCTCCATTGTGTACCTTAAGACTACTACAGGGTCGGGGTTAACGTCAAGCGCAAAATTATTACTTAATCGAATTGATACTGCGCGCCTGGTAGCCAAGGCAGCCGCCGTGCCTACTGCAACCTGGACGCGCTCGGGTATCTTATTGAGATAAATGCGAGCTAGCTCCTCGCCGCGCGCTCGTGCCCCGGATCTCTCTGCTGCATATTCCTGGCAGGTTGATATCGCTTGTGTCTTGTCGGGTGGTATGTTTGAGCACATTGTTAAGATGAGGAAGAGGAGCTGCTCATTCATTGGGGATGCCTGCAAGGAACTTCTCTGCGTGCATCTCTAAGACGCAAGCATAGTCCTTGTAGTAACAGAGTCGAAAGTCGTGTCCTAAGATGAGTTCCATCCTACTCTGGCAGCCCCGGCACGCAAGCTTCTCACCTGGGTAAACAACATGCGTGCGACCAGCTGCCTCTGGCGGTACCCTATCTTCTGGACGAACGCTTGTGAAGCCAGCGACTACGGGTGTCTTCGTTGTCCACGCTATATGAAGCAGTCCGTTATCGATACCTACAACGGCGCGAGCGCCCTGCATGATCTTTCGAGCTTCGATGAGGCTCGTCTTATCGCGCATGTCAAGACCAGCACTGTAGTCGATTCTGTCATCGAACGCAGCTTCGATATTCTCTCTTACACCAGTGACTGTCTGACGTTTACCGAGGAAGACTACATTAAGCCCGCGCTGCTCTTTAACCATCCTCACAAACCTATTTACCTCAGGAGCTACCCACTGGCGAACGGAAGCTGTGAAGCCTGTGGTGACGACGACGTAGTCGCCGCCGGCTGCTGACTTATAGAGCGCGCGCTCGTCTTCTGTGGCATCAGCATTAGCAGGTGCTACGTAGGGCTCGAGGCGCTCGTTTTCATACCAAGACCTATCGAGCAGTTGTGTGAACGCGTGCTCTACAAGATGTGTCTTGAGCGACGTGTGCACTTGATCTTTTGCGGGTGTTGCCTTCTGTGCAAGTTCAGGCTTATAGAAATCAGCCAAACCATACTGACTAAATGGCATAGGTCTACAGCGCGCCGGGTTATCAACGATGTTAGGGACGCAGGCGCGCGCCCACTCAAGGAAATAGTCAGGCGCCCAGAGCCAGGCCGTGGCGTGCGGGTACTCGCGTAGAAGGCTTCTGACAGCACTTAGACGCGCAACGTTATCGCCAAGGCCTCCGTCCATGAGCAGGACGTTGACCTCGATCGGCGCTGCGTCGTTAGGTTTTCTAAACGGCGAGCGCCCCTCGTCAATCTTGGCCATTGATCTTTATCTCTTTTGCGACGTTTGAGTGGTAGGTTATGGTGCGCTCAAAGGTAACCGGGAGCTGCAGCATGTCAACTGGAATCTCTTTGTCTAAAATGTCATAGTATGCAAACTGATACACATTGTTGTCGTCGATACAGCGGATCATGCCATTGCCTGTGTCGTTATCGAACTCAGTGATGATGCCACTACATCTATCTAAGTTACCACTTTCTATATCAGGTCGTAGGCGTGCTTCCCTCAAGAGCGGTGCTAGAATCGTCTGCAAGTTTGATACCGAGGCTCTCAAAGTATTTAAGCTGCGCTCGACGTACTCCGCGTCCTGCCATGTAAGCGTGGAGCCGTGTTGATCTCTGGTATTTTCCATTCCAAGCTACCTCCTGAAAATGTTGTACCACGTCGCCAAACGTAGCGTCAACATAAAGTTTGTAGGTGAGTTCGGTTGCGGGTTTACTCGCTCTGTATGTGAAGACGTCAGCTGGCGGCCTCTGAAACTGCCAGATGGGCGAGGCGCTGTGGTCGCGATTGGCGTTCTCAACAATCTTGTCGGTTATGGCTTTGACGAACGCGTCGCGGCTTAGGAAGACTGGATGAGGGGGCAAGGGTGGTTGTGTCATGTTGTTAGCTTCCTAATCTTGGCGAGGGCTTTTTGTGCGGCTTGATTTATCGGTGCTTCAGGCTCGTCGTCACAAGTAGAGTACCCGATCAGACAAGACTCAGCCTCGTCCAGCGCCTCGAGTAGCTTTTCCGCGTTGTTTCTCAGCTCGCAGATGAGTTCGGCGTCACCGTTGTCTGGCCCAGTTCTCGTACTCATTATTGACTTCCACCGGCCCTCGTAGTCTTGAATGTCTTTAGGGTTTTCAATAGCTTCAGTCCAAACGTCACCACAATAGTCAGACTTCCACGGCCCCGGCGTCGCTTTTTCGAGCAGCTCTCGCAGCCTAGCGAAGGGTTTAGGGTGGGTCATATTGTCTTCACAATCTCAAAGTATCCACGCGTTTGACTGTATTCAAATTTATCGCGCTGATACCAAATGTCTTCTGACAAAAGATGCAATACCTTTCGTTTCCTATCCTTTGTGTCTAACTGACCTGCACGCTTTGCAATTCGAGCCGCAGTCTTTCGGTCAACATATCTTCCTTTGTTTGTAACAAACCCCTGATCATCTACTTTATTGGACATTTTAAGCCCCATGTTGTGTCCAGAGTAGAAGCAATCGGCGTGACACTTTCCGAGGACTGCATATCCAGTTACTGTTTTAACAGCTGCGTGGAGAATTCGCTCTTTGCCTTTAATACTTGGATTGAACTTCACACCCCACCGTCCTTAAGCGTAAATGGTTTAGGTTGGGTCATGGGAGCACCTCAATCTCTTCGACTCCACAGTCGGGACACGTTGCAGTAACTGTAGGTCTGACTTGTTTGAGCGCAATCTCAGCGCTTTCTTTGCTCATGAAATATCCAATTGTGTACTGGATGTGGTGGTCGGAGTTTGTCCATGCTCGATAAATCTTCACATTGAATTTGAAGGGTTTAGTGTGATTGGTCACTTCAACACATCCTTGTGATGAAAATCATGCATCCTCATTAGTTCATGAGACAAAAAATCGCACGCCAAGTTGAAGCCAAGCGCCCCCTCTTCGGTAAAACTAGAATTAGGGACTTCCATTTTGCGTTGCTTTACCCAAACGGCAATTCTACCAATTGTTTCTCTGACTATCTGCTTTCGTTCTTCTGTGGCTTCCATGCCTACGAGTGGGTTGTTTTCTTGGATGCTCAATCAAACTCTCCTATGTAAACGTAGGTGGGGTAATCTGTTTGTAGCATTTCGAACACAACGTCCCTTCGCCATTTTTGTTCGTGGATGATGTAGAGACAATTTTCTTTCCAGTCATACCAAACGCTCATGACTCACCTTCCGTACCTATCCTTTGCCCAGCCGCCGCCCTTAAGCTGGAAGCTAGTATCTTTGGCAACCTCGCGCGCTACTTTCTCAGCCTTGCCGCATGTTGGACACTCGGGGATCGCATCCTCTGCGGCCTCTTCTTGAGCCGTGCGCGCCTTGGAGCTGGAGCTGCTAAACGTCTTCTCACACGCGTTGCACTTGTAGTCGTAGATGGGCATGGTGGTTATCCCTCAACTTTCCAGTTAGGTAACGCGCGCTTCTCGATCACAGCCCAGATCTCATAACAGCCATCAGCGTGCTCGTTAAGTCCTAGACTATAATCGTAATTAACATCATTGTCAAATAAATCTATAAGCCTGTACGAATTTGGTTCGAGCGCTCTCTCGATCTCAGACATCAACCTTGCAGGCGTATAGGCCCTGTGATGGTCCTCATTCCAGCGACTCTTTGGCCGCTGCGCGTTATCATGATGGTGGATTGTCAGGCGGCGCTCGTAGAGGTATGCGTGCGGGACAGCGATAAGAAGTCTACCACCCTCCTTGAGCACGCGGAACCACTCCTGTATGGCTGCCTCTGGAAACATTATGTGTTCAAGAGTGTGGCTTGAAAGGATCCAGCCGATCGACGCGTCGTCGAACGGGAGCGTCTTTCCATCATAGCCTGGATACCCAAGGTCAACGATCGTGCAGCCAGGTCTTATAGGCTCGTCGTTCTTGCCGTATCCCCTGCCGCCAATGTCGAGGCCTGCGCCGCGCCACTCTGCTGCGTCTAGATGGCTAGTGACGCGAGGGTTAAGCGCGTCTGCCTTCTTTGACTCTGTGTAGCCGAGTTTCATGTCTTAAGCCTTTTCTTTTCTTCTAGCTGATTTTTACGTAGCGCCTTCATTATTAAATAGTATGACTTAGCTTCGGACTCTGTTAATCCATAAAATAGCCCGAGCTCAACGTGTTTCTCTTTCCATTCGTCTAGCGTATAGAACATGCAACCAACTTGTATTCCTTTGGGAAGGCTAGTCAAAGACCAGTTTAGGCCAGTTACAGTACGAACCTGGTAGTTATGTTCAATTTTTGCGTCGCCGGACACCCGCGCGGTGCCGGACACCCGCGCGTTGCCGTACACCTCCGCGTTGCCGTACACCCGCGCGTTGTCGTACACCCGCGCGTCGCCGTACACCCGCGCGTCGCCGTACACCCCCGCGTCGCCGTACACCAGCGCGTTGCCGGACACCCACGCGTTGTCGTACACCTGCGCTTTGTCGTAAACCAGCGTGGTACCTGACACCCGCGCGTCGCCGGATACCTGCGCGTTGCCGGACACCCACGCGTTGTCGGACACCCGCGCGTTGCCGGACACCCACGCGTTGTCGGACACCCGCGCGTTGCCGGACACCCACGCGTTG
>JACCDR010831903.1_pt1 | contig 47397 bp, 76 predicted proteins | sample 7446431 | NCBI WGS metagenome assembly JACCDR01 (sample SAMN15323443, study PRJNA562643) | freshwater metagenome | isolation source: river surface water | place: USA:Blue River Watershed | collected 2017-08-17 | reverse complement strand
TCCCCATAGGCGCGTCAGATCCAGACTGCTCAGGCGTTTTTTCTGCGTTGTCTGCGCCTTGACCCCCTTGCGCGTTCGGGTCGTTCTCAGCCTCGGCCACGTTTGGTTGCGTGTTCTGATTTTGCGCAACGATAGCGGGGATGCCTGAGACAATTGCGTCGGTAAGATCCATACGATCGTCAAGCCGCCGCAACGTCTCGCGCAACAGCCATTCAGGATTAAGCCCAGGCATCTGGAGCAACAGCGGCGCGATCTGCTTCCAGTTGTTGATCTCCACCGCTTGATTGGGCTTGCCCGTAGAGCCAGCTTCAACCTCAAGTGCCACTTCGTTCGCAATCTCGGCCAACGTCAAATCTGGCCACACTGCGCCAGGACCTACGATCTCTTTGACCTTCTCCTCGGACATCTCGCGCTGCAAAATCTGTCCAGAAGCGCGGGCGATGTTTGACAGGAACGCGTCCAGATCATCGATCGCTGCCCCATCCGTAGAACTCGTGGAGTTGGCCGCAATCGCACTCTCGGTAGCCGTTGCTTGCGAGGTGCCGCCGTATTGAGCCTGTTGCGCACCGCCAACCAGCTGCATGTCACTGAATAACTGCCCAGTTTCGTACAGGTTCGGGTCAACGCCAGGAACAGGCATAACCTGAAGGATGTCGCCAATCTTTGCTGTCGGGTCAATGTTTAGGCCGACAGCGTCAAACGGCTTCATGTTGCGGATGACCAGAGGATCTTCCTCGTCGCCAAACGCCCCGTTAGCAAACGCCCATCTTGGCCGTGCTGCGTCTCTGTGCTCCCGCATGCCCTGCCGTGAGCGGTTGTACTCGCGCTGCATGTCCATAAGAAGCGTGACGTCAGATGGCGGGAACAGCTCGTCTTCGCTCTCCACAGCATTGAAGGTCAGCGGGTAGATCGGCCAGAAATCTTCAACAAACACGTCTGGCGCAGATGGCGGGCGGAGAAAGCCGTCATAACCGTCAGCGACAAAATACACGAGGCCAGACACTTTATCGTAGTATTTCCATACGCAGACCATACCGCCTTTTTTATTGTCGGGGCCTGACCATTCGTAATCCGAGTCCCAGATGTCGTCTTCGCTGATGTCGCGGGATGACCCTGCCCCTGCGGTGTAGCTCGTGTACTTTTGGCCAACATCTACGCCGAACAATTCTTTCACTTTGTCGGGCGTGTACGCATACTCGATCGTGACATGCCCAGCGCCGACAAAGCCGTCCAGCTGCTTACAGCGGCGGTCTGGGATAACCTTCGTAGCTTGCGGGAAATCGATAATCAGACCTTCCCGCACCAGCACTTCTTCTTCACTCTGCAACGCAGTCAAAGAGTGCTCGAGCTCGGCCATCTCCGCGTCAGTGTCCGTAATCTCTTCTTCCTGAACTTTGTTGGCCAGGTTCTTGAGGTGAGCAAGGCGCTCAGTTATGTCGGCAACTTGCGCATCCATGCCAGGGCGCGGGCCATACTCACGCTGGAACCCAAGCTCGACGTACCCCACGCCAGTCGTCAAAGCGCGGCGCACAACTTGTTTCATTCCGTGCTTAAAATTGAGTGGTTTTTGCTCTGAAAGCGCATAAGCGAACAAGATTTCTAGCGTTTTGCTGTATTTCTGGATAAATTGACGCCTTTGCATCCCTTGCTGAAAATCAGCAATCACGGCTTGCGCCTGCTCTGCGCCTGGCGGCAACTGCGGCTCGACGGGAATTACCATGCCCGTAACAGGGTCCGCCTGTGGCGGTATTATCTGGGCTTCCTGAACGGCCATTTGCACTTGCTGCGCGGTCTGCATAGCGACTTGCAGTGTGGCGGGGTTCTCATCCCAGACGGTGAAGTCTAAGGTTTCTCTGCGTCTGGCCACTGCCTTCGGGTTTTTGGCGTATAGTGCCGCAGTCTTCATCTTCACGTGGCGGCCGAGCAAATTGGCTCGGTAGTTGTCTGCACCCCACGCTTCTTCCGCGCCCCATGTTGCAACGTGCATGTCGCGGCGCATTCGCTTAAACGCTTTTTCGTGATGGCGTTTATCAGCCTTAATCTCTTTGATGATCTTCTGGACAAGCGCGCGGTCGCGTTCTGGAGCTTCTGCCTTTTTGTCAGAAGGTTCAGCCCCTGCGGGCACCATGTCAGCGTCTTCGCTGCTTACGTCTTCTTCGTATTCCATTAGAACCCTCCGGCCGCTCTTGACATTCGCTGTTCATCGGCCCATCTGTCGGCCAACTTTACCCAGGCCAATGTTCCAAATTCCGGCTTCTCTATTTTCCGTATATCAGATTTTCCTGACGGTGCGAACTGACTTTGTAGCCCTAAACCAATTAAAGATAAAGTATCGACAAAGTCATCATGCGTTCCGTTTGGAAACGCCATCATTTCATTGATCGCACGCTCAGTCCAAGACGAGTCTTGCGGGAAGAACAACTTGCCAGTAGCAACCCTGCCGACCATCGACTGCGCTCTTTGCGCTTTGTCCCCAACAGGCGTGACTTCACGAACATTCATGTAGCAGCTCGTCTCGAGCATCCGCTTGCGCAGGAACGGGCCGATCGCTTTCGATATGTGCCCCCGTTCCGCCCACCACACGAGCGGCTTCTGGTCGCCGCGCGCCATGTTGAGCATTGCTTCGACCACGATGTCGGCCTTCGCCTTTTGCCAGAAGCACTCGAGCAAATAGATGTTGCTCTGTTTATCGACGCCGAATTTTATAAGTACCGTGTAATCATTGCGCTGGTTTGTGCCAACCGCATGATCGCTGGCGCCGTATATGCGCAGATCGGCGGGGAGTTCGCCCTTGCGGTAGAACTGGATGTCTTCGCGGCGGTACAGATCCCCGTCCATGAGCGTTGGCCGCTGCTGGGTTAGCGCTTCGAACCCGAGCGGGTCGCGGCGGCGATCGGCGAGAAGATACGGCGCGTCATACCGCTCAGGCCACAGGGCTTCTCCAACCTCACGTCCCAGGACGTCGTCGTCCTCAGCGATACCGCGCAGAAGGATGATCTTCCACGACTTGGCTTCCTCCGCGTTGTAGTGCGGATTGTCAGGGTCGGTCAGTCGGCCAATGATGTCGTCTGAATGCCACCGCGTCATTGTGATGGCGGTCAACTTTTTACCCATGCGGCGGCGCAACGCAACGCGGGTCAGCCAATTCCAGGCGTCATCCCGCACTGTCTGGCTTTTGGCTTCCTTGTCGTCCTTGTAAAGATCGTCCACGAGCAGCAAATGCGCGCCGCGACCGTTCAGCGTACCGCCGCGGCCAACGAACACGAGACGCCCCCGCTGGGTGGTCTGGATGTTATCCTTGGCTGTACCACCGCGAATCAAGGCGTGATTTGGAAAGACGTGCTTGTACTGCTTGGTCTGCATGAGATTGCGCACGTTGGCGCCAACGTCAGTGGCCAACAAATCGGTGGCCATTGCTACGGCCACGTCGTGATCTGGGTGACGACCAGAGTACCAGGCGGCCAAACTTTCTGTCGCCAGACGGCTTTTGCCGTGGCGAGGGGGCATACAGAAGATCAACTGGGTAAACTCGCCGCGCTCAAACTCTTCTAAGTGCCGTGCCACGACGCGGTGAAACTTTGCGGGTTCATAGGTGGACAAGTGTATGTTGTTTGGGTCGTTAGGGTGCGGCGAGGTGAACTGAACGAATTTAATCAGGTCGTCACGCGCTTCCACCGCCATCTGCTGACGCTCAAGCAGCGCCAATTGTTTTTCGTAATTCTTCTGGAACTCCTCAGCATCCTGAAGCTTGGCTTGCCGCTGCTGTTCTTCCCAGTCCTTCCGTTTGCCTGTCCTCGGATTTATAGCGCCTTTGGCCATCTACTCACCCATGCCCGCTGTCCGTCTTCGAAACCCTTGGGTCTCACGGAACTGCTCTAAAATTTCCCGCATGACCTTAATGTCAGTGGACTGGCTGTTCACAATGGACTTCAGCTCAACGATGGCCTGACTTGTGTTTGCGGCGTTCTGTTCAACAACAGTGACGCGGTACGCTAGATTATCGGTCTTCTTGGTGTCGCTTTCTACCGCTCGCATGCGCTCTTCGTTACGGCTGGCCACAACTCTTTGGTCGTTAACGTATGTGTTAAACCGCGTTTCATACGCCCGCATCTCGCTCGAGAATGTGCCAAGCGTGATACCCCACGCAACAAGCCCGCCAGCGAAGCCGACCAGCGTCACGATTGTATTGAGGTTCCACTCAATCTTACCTTTAGGGGGCATCACCGTATCCTCATGCTTGTTCACACCGTCTCGCCTTTCTTCAACCAGGCCAGCACTTCAGTGTGTCGGCGGCCGCATTGTACGCAGCCTTCTGTGCCTGCGTTCTTACTGGGTCTCCTGCAACGGGAGAGCCCCACGATTTCTTGGCCACGGCGCAAAACGGCACCGCTCCACGCGCCTCGTCAGAGGTCGCTGCACGCGGCAGCATCGCCTGACCGTTCGCACACCCGGCGAGCAGCAGCGGCAGCAGCGCTAATAGCTGTGTCTTTTTCATTTCGGATCATCTCCTTAGACTGGTATATGGCCGCTTCAATCTCAGCTTTGGTGTCGGCCACACCACGCATGTACTGGCGAGTGCTGTCGATCTTCCACGCTACCGCAAACCCAGAAACGACAACGGAGATCAACAGCACTCGCCAGTATTTAGTGAGGAAAAGGATTGCGGTCATGCGCCCCTCAAATCCAGAGCGTCAGCAAGCTCTTCTTCTCGTGATTTGGCGTAGGCGCGGTAAGCAAAACCGCCGATCGTCAAAAGAACGCCCAGCACGGTCAGCACAGCTACGATGTTCCCAATCGCAGGATAGTTCGACAAAGGCGTCAGCTGCTCAACAGACTGGCTCAGAACGACGGTCAGAGACCCTGCACCAGACGAAGCGTCGGCCATTGCTTTACTCGGTGCGCGCTTGGCGTCGGCCACTGTCGCTTTGACGTCACCGCCTTCGTGATGAAGGATATTCACGTCGGGCGCGTTTGACGCCCACGCTTTGCCTGCAACCCGCACGCCACGAACACGAGCCGCCCAGCCTTTGCCAAAAGTGCTCCAAGTCTTAAGCGATTTCAGGAACGCCAAACGGCGGTCGCAAATTTCTTCAACCAGACGCGCGTAATCAGGGTAACTCTGTACTGCGGCAAGAGTGCCGATGCCGAGCGCACCGTCGATCGCGCCTGTGTAATACTCGCCAAGCGCGCGCTGAAGCCATTTCACTGATTGAGACACGCCGGAGTTCACGGCCCCATCAAACACAACGTAGGATACGCCAACGGGCAGCTCGTCGCCGTGAATCGGCTCCCAATATTGCTCGCGGTAGATGTTGTCGCGTTCTTCGAAAGTGATCTGGCGCACGCTTCGTTTGGCCTGCCCGATTTTGGAGCGGTAGCTGTCATACACCCGCTGGGTCACGCCATAGTTTGTCGCCCCGCCTGGGTCTTTTGGGTGGTTCACATACCCGCCCTCGTGGACGAGTACGTTTTTCAGTGATCGCTCAAACTCACCCATGCGAGGGCTCCATGTATATCGATGTCGTAAGACATAACCTACACGCAAAGGTTGGACTGCGCAAGAGTATTAGCTAACCAATATCAGCCCCCAAAGCAGACCGACAATAAGTTCGGCCTTTGGTATCGGATTGTTTGGCCACACCTTCCAGCAGAAATGGTAGATGCCAACAACAAGAAACGGGAATACTACAGCCAACACAACAGAAAACCACGCCAAGACGGGCGAGGCTATAGCCATACGGATGGTCAGTGCGATGTAATCATTGCCGCCAGAAACCGCATTTACTGTCCGTTCAAACGCGTTTGGCGCCCGCGTAAGTTCTGGCATGTGGTTGAGGTCAAACCAGCGCCCCCAAGCCAAAAACCCCCAAACCAAGTACGCAAGAGCGAACACAAAAGCGTCGGCCAAACTAAACCAGACGACAGCTAACCCAAAGAAAGCCCCTGTCACCCAGAACAGCGCGCGGGAGGGTAACGCGTCAGCGAACCAACCGCCACCACGCAGGCGGTTCAAAAATGCGCTCAGCAGCAAGGTAAGAACCGTTTCCACAAAACCTCGAGAACCCAACGCGAACCGCGTCAAACTAAATCTTAAACGCTATGATGGGGACGTTTGCCGAAACGATACTTGGCGTGCCAAACGGAACTGCGCCGGATAGCGCGCCGTAAGTAAACGATTTGTAGATACATGAATCCTGCGTTCCAAGCGTGGCCACACCCATGAAATGAGAAAACTGGAGCCCTGGCACACCCAAACGCAACGTTGGCGCGCCGTCAGAAACAAGAACCACATAGAAGAAATCGCCCGCGCGCACTGGCAGACTGAACGTGCTGGTGGTCTTGATTCCAGTTGTGCCAACGCTGACAGTCCCCGCGTCCAGCAACACCGTGTCGCCAGGTTTCCCGTCAGCGCCAGCTGCAATCACCCCCAAACGGCAGCTTTTCCCGACATCGGCCACTGTCACGTCGATCGACAGAGATGTAAACGTAGCGTTGGCCTGGCACAAGAATGGAACCGCGTAGAGCAAGTTCGCTGATACAGTTCCAGTGGCGGTAGACGCAGGGTTGGTGAACACCCCAGTTATGTATCGCCCAGCCCATTGAGCAGGCCCCAACAGAGTGTCAATCTGCGTTTGAAGCGCACTGTCCACCCCGTTTAGATACCCAAATTCGGTGTTGGACACGTCACCGTTGCCAATCTTTGCAGCGTCAATTCCAGAAGCGACCTTTGCGTTAGAGATGCTCCCGTCGATCACAGAGGCGTTCAACGTGTTTGAGCCGTCATTGTAAGTCACATCAACAGTAGAGCTGTCAGAAAAATACCCGCCTACAACATCTTGCACCGCTTCGGTGAAGTTCGTGATGTCGCTGCTAGTCATGATATTGATGCGCTGCTCAACGCGAAGTGGCGTCATCAAAACTTCATTTGAACTTCCAGCCTCGGCCTGAACCTGTGTCGCGATGCCGATCGGGTCGCCCATTGCGGCCAACACGTCGGCCGACAAAGATTCGGTCGTGACGATACCGTTCTTCAACGCCCCGTCAGAACGACGCACGTCAGCAATCGCGTCAACGATCTGGTCAATAGAATCCGACACGTCGGCCAGTTCCGCGTCAACAGAAGCGGCAGGCAGCGGTGTCGTTGGGTTACTGGCCTGAAAGCCAGAAAAACTGTACGAGGGAACATATTTATCAGGATCGGCCATTGGACTAAACCTTCACTTCAGTGATCGTGATGGACGACGCAGCAACACCCCCAAAGCGGCGCGCCCCACCAGTCCCGTTAAACGTAGTTGTCCCAGCCGAATGCGCCCCAACCCGCACCTTAAACGTCGTAGACGAAGCGGTGCCAGCCGTCATAAAATGCGTGAACGTGATCGTCTTCCCGCCAGCACTGTCGTGGCGCTCAACAGCAGCGGCCAAAGCCCCAGCCGTGGCGTCCTGAAACAACGCGGCGGACAGAAAATCATTCGTCGCAGTGCTGGACGCAATAACAACAACGTCAATTTTCAGCTTATTAGTGGCCGATTTTGGCGTAATCGCCAAAGACATGTACTGATCGCCTTCAGAACTCTGCGGTATGGTGTCGTCGTAAGGCAAAGTCGTTGTGCCAGTGGCAACAGCGCTGACGATCGTATTAACGACCTGAACAACGGCTCCAGCCGCAACCTTAGCGTAGTCAACTGCACTGTCGGCCAGCTCCGCCGTGGTCACATTCGCGTCCGCGATCTTGGCTGTGGTCACGTTCGCGTCCGTCAATTTCGCAGTTGTGACCGCCCCATCAGCTAATTTCACTGTGTTAACGGCAGAATCGGCGATTTTGGCCGTTGTCACAGCAGAATCAGCGATTTTCGCCGTCGTCACTGAAGAACTGGCCAATTTGACCGTCGTAACACCCCCGTCAGCAACAAGCGCAGCGGCAGCCACCGCTGAAGCCGCAGCATTCGTCTCAGAAACAGCCGCTGCTGCCTCAGAAGCGGCCGCTGCCGCAGCAGACAGCTCGGCCTCCCCCGTATAATCCAGCAAATCCGAAGCGTCCGGGTTCTCGACCACAAAAGGCAACGCTGAAAGCTTCACAACCCCGTCAGAACGGACAGAACCCGCTAAAAAAGCATTCGTGGCGACAATCGCGTCCTCGAGCTCGGCCAAATCCGCATCCATCTGAGTGCCTGGAAAGCTGTTACCGCCCTGAGCCGCCTGAAAACCAGTGTAAGAGTAAGAAATACTAGGGTCAGTCGGGTAGGCCATGCGCGTTCAACCTGTATGTTGACCACACCCTACAATAATCAGCCTTTATCCACAAGCAAAATGTGCTTTGGGCAAGAAAAAGCCCTCCCAACAATAGCTGAAAGGAGGGCTAAGTCCGACAGAGAGTACACCAGAGACGGCCAAGAAAGGACCAAGAAGCCGTTCTGTTGGCCAATGTCTGTGGATTTGTCGGGGTTGTCAAGCGGGTTTTGTCGGGCGGGTACAAAAAACCTCCCACCTTGCAGGGTGAGAGGTCTTCACAGGACAACCATCCAGTGCTTTCGCAACTGCACGGTTACTACGCGTTTGGCCTGCCCGTCAAGGGGTGGTTCATGTGTAAATTTTGCCGTTTTGCGTACACGTTTGGCCAACATGTATAAATTTCGCCGTTTTGTGTACACGTCTGGGCTTGGCGTTGGCCGCGCCCTCCGGTGATGGGCGTTCCCGGTCAAAAAGCAAAACCCCGCTTTGAGGGCGGGGTTTGCGGCCTGGCCTCGAGAGGGCAGGTGGGGTGATGACATGGCAGGGTGTCAGTTTGAGGTGGCCTCAGCCAATTTGGTCTTGAGCGCGTAGCCTTCCAAGGCCCATATCTTGTTGCGGGCGTTCGTGTAGGCGATCTTTTTTCCGATCTCTGCGTCAAAGTTCTCTGGCGACGCCGCGGCACTTTCTCCAGTCACCTGAAAGCCGTTGCGCAAAGTGAGCGCACAAACGGTCAGCGTTGTGCCCGGGAACACGTAATACGCTCCGGCCACTATCTGCTCGTCAATCAACTCAAGGGTTAGGCGCGGTGCGGTCAGGTTCTTAGCTTGGATTTCAGCCTCAATAGCCGTTTCATCGTGATTTGCCATGACTTCCTCTTTCGGGTTGGCGTTGCGTGTTGGACGACAAAACCTACAGCCACGCCTTACCTTTGGTCAATAGGTGCTGTGGATAACGTGGCGTTACGTAGGCCGAAACGCCCGTTGAGGCTAAACGGACAGGGTGTCTTGGTTCGGATTTTAGGACACAATTTTCTGCGGGCGGGGGATGGCGCTGGCGCGCGCAGCAGCGGACTGGTGCCAGGGGGCGGGCGGCGGGTGGCAGGTATGGGAAGAGGTGCGCACTGTCTAACCTATACAGTAGTACGCATTGCAGGATAAAGACTTACAGCCATACTTGCGCACTATGTGCGCACAATCACTCAAAGATTGAGGGCGCGGGCGATGTGCTGCCCTCGATGATGGGCTTCGCCCGCTCGCTCGCTTCACGCTTCAATTGTTCAATGGCCGCATTGATCTCTGCGGGCGTCATTTCATGCAATTCTTTTTGCTGGCCTGCATCTTTAGTGCCGAGCGTGCGATCAAATACCACTTTGGCCGCGCTAACACGCGCTCCGGCAGGGGCTTTCTCATTCAACATGATGGATTGCAAGCAACCAATGGCCGCTGGCAAGAGGTCGTTATAGAGCCTTTCAGTCTGTACACGCACAATTTCAGCTTGCACGGCGGGTTTGGCTAGGTTTTGCGCGCCGCGCGCGCCTGGCGTGCGATAACCCGCCTTTACCGCTGAATACTGCGCATCTTTTGTCACCGCATAAGCCTCTACAAACTTTCGTTCTTGTGGGTTTAATCTTCCTGTTTTGTCGGGCACTCGCACCATCCGTAATACAAACGACGTACCAATGATATAACATAGCGTGCAACTCGCGCAACCCCTTTCAGTATTGATACGTTATACTGTAACGCTTTTCAGCCCTGTGGATAACTCACATATTTTTCTGAAATTGTATGTTGACAACTCCATACAAGTGAGATACAACAGACATACAAACACGGAGAAAAGCCAATGAATACCGAGTATGAGACAGCTAAAAACTATGTGCGCACGATTGAAAAACAATGTGAGCTTGCCGAGGCCGCGCTTAAGGCTCTCCCTGGCATAAATAGCGGCCCGATGGGTTTAACGCCCGATCACATCAAGCAATCGCCTGAATATATCGCGGCAAAACGCACCTACAAACGCGCTTTCAATGTGTTGCGCGATGTGAACTCGAATTTTCTGAAGCGTTTCGCCAAAGAAATAAAAGCCGAACGCGCCGCCGCTCGCCTAAACCGTATGAAATAACAACCGACACAACCCAACAGAGAGACAAGACCATGAACACTCAAACACCAGCCAAACAGTGGGAAATCGTAGTGGGGTTTCTAGACGCTAACAACAGGCCATACTTCGCATACTTGGAGCATCGAGGGCGTACGACATGGAAATCAAAACGCATTGCACAAAAACATTGCGACGAATACACGGCAGAAAACGACGAAATCGCCTGGGTACAAGAAGTACAAGACTAGACCGTATGAAATAACAACCGACACAACCCAACAGAGAGACAAGACCATGACAACGATCTATGAACACCGCGACAAGGCATTCGCCCGCACAGCCGCTTATGTCATCCTTAGAAACAACGAACGCGTTGCGACAATCGCCTTTGCCTTCCCACGTGACGGGGCGGGCCGCCTATACGCCTATGTGCATTGGATCGGCGTTGAGATGGTACGCGGCCACGCCAGTGGCTACGGGTACGACAAGAAAAGCGCTGCGATTGAGAGTGCTATGCGTGCGCTCAAAAAGAAAGACACACTGCCAAACGATTGCATGGTGTTTTGGTCCGCCTTGCGTCGAATCGACGGCAACACATGGGATCGGGCTTTGCAGGACGCTGGCTTTACAGTCATGCAGGCCGTGTGATGATCAAGCTATTCGCCCTAGGAGCCCTCACAGCCCTCCTTTTGTCAATCCCGCCCCTCCTTACAGGCGCGCTAGTGAAACGCCTGCTAGCGCCCCTCTACAAGCCTCCAGAGCGGCCACCACCAAACCGCCCCTAACCTCGCTACCCTCCACAACTCGCGCCCGTCTTCTTGAAGGCGGGTTTTTCTTTGCCTGTTCATTCGGCCATCGTATGCCGTTTGTAATACACCAATTTTTGCACCGATTTTCGCACCCATTTTTCGACCCCCTATAGGGCACTAGCAGACCGCCCGCCCGCACCTAAAGTGCGGCGGCGGCCATGCGTACCCCTATATAGAGAGCTTGTTCGCTTTTCCGCAAAAACATTTTCGCTATAAATATCAATGATTTACGCGAGCATTCCCGCTGATTCTTTCTTTCCCGCCAAAAAACAATTCCGCCAATGATTTCAATGGGTTACGCGAACAGCTCCGCGTGGAGGGTAACAGCTCCGCCTGCTTCCCGCTAACGGAAATAAACAGCGAAAAGAAAAATATTGACAAAACGGCTAACGGATAACATAACGGAAATCGGAAAGGAAATAAAACCTATGACAAAAGAAATAATCGTCACCAAACGCAACTACTATGAGCCTCGATACATCGACCGCGACCCTATGGCCGATTCGACGCGGCCGCACGAAGACCTAGTTTACTCCCTTCTTTGCCAGTCTCAGAACGTATCTATGGCCAGAGGGCTACGCTGTCCCCAGGCGGCGGCCAGAGTGTTGATGAAGCTCTATAAGAAACAGCTTCGACCCTACACGCTTGTGGGCATCCACGCGTCAATCGCTATTCTGGAAGAGAAGGGGCGCATACAGTTTGGGCTCATTGGCTACTGTAAACAGCGCAAAGCGCGAACAGGGTTTTTCATCGTTCCCCCAAACCAGGCCAACGAAAAGCCCGAAGCGACCGCCCCTACCCCGCCAAGCCCTCAGCAAGCACAAACTAGGCCATCGATATTTGATTGAAACCTCCGCGAATACTGCTTGTGGATAACTATGCAAATATTCCTATAATAGTGCTTGACTGTGTATCACAACCGACATACAATAAACATACAAGATCAAGAAAGGGAACGCCCATGAAAAGCGAAACACTCATTTACGGATTGGCCAAAGGCAATACTGAAAGCTGGCAGGAAGACCTGTTATATGCAGGCGGCCAGTGCCTGACAGAAGCGCAGATCGAGCGCGTGAAGACCGCCGCCAGTGCCAACGGGTTCCACAGCTTCCGTGTGGCGGCATTTGACGGCAGCGCGCCAGAGTTTAAGTCCGCCGCTTTAAACAAAGTAATAGCGACGTGCAGTCGCGTTGCTTTGGCCAGACGTACAGCTCAGCTAACCAGATAACAAGAAAAGAAATGACCATGACACAACATACACCAGGCCCGTGGAATTGCGCCCAAGCCACAGCGGTTTACGCGAACGGCCGCTGGATTGCTGACACGTCCCAGCCCGGCGCCTTTACTGAAGAGCAAGCGGCCAACGCCCGTTTGATTGCCGCCGCGCCCGAATTGCTGACCGCTCTTGTAAAGGTTATTGGCCATGCGGGGGATATATACGTTGACAGTGACGGCTACGCGCACATTGATTTGGCAAATGACCTTATAATCGCCGCCCGTGATGCGATCGCCAAAGCTACGCAAGCATAAAACCCCACTGACAGGGGCCAACACTTAACCAACCCGACAACAAGAAAGAGACCCCCATGCTACACAAGTTAATCAGCGCAATTGGCAAGAACGCGATCATTGCGAATGTATCCATCACGCTAGACCGTGAAACGCGTTCCATCACAGTGGAGGCCAACGACAAGGCCGTGCCGCTCATCATAAACGCGCAACTTCATTTACCTGGCTACAGCCCTATCCCTAAATTTGAAGGCGGCAAGCTGGTGTATGTACTCGAGGTGCAGGACAACACCAAAGGGGGCTTAGTCTAAAAGCGTTTAGATAAATTTGGAGGACCAAATGATTACACTGCATAAGCACCGCATGACAGCGGCCGAACAAATCGCCGACGCCGAACTCATGTTCGAAGCGGGGAATATCCATACATGCCACGCGATACTATTGGGCATTGACCGCTCAACTTTGCCCGAGCGCGGCGTGGCGGTACTAGAGCGCATGATACAGGCTTGCGAAGATCTTATTAATTTTGAACAATCATTCAAGGGGGTGGCCAATGACGTATGAAATAAGAGATGACGTACCAATACCGACAAGACCGTTTATCGCCAAGTACCCGTTCGCCGAAATGGAGATCGGCCAGTCGTTCTTCGTGCCTGGCGCGACAACAAAGAAACTAGCGGGCTCACTGTACTATGCACACCGCGCCTTGGGGTACAAATTTGTGACACGAACAGTAGTTGAGAACGACTTACCTGGCGTGCGCGTATGGAGGCTATCATGACATACGACGCGCCCGACGAACCCCGCACTCATTGGGGTTTAGTGAGTGACACGCACTTGCTTGCATGGGAGGCCGACCTAACGGCCGCTCCTGTGCACCCAACAGACGACGGCGGGGCGGCTTTAGCCCGCCTTGAGCTAAGTAGGGCTATCGCCACAGCGGTGAACGTCCTGGGGGCTCCTGAGTGCATCCGTGAGGTGATCGCTTCAGTGCAGGAATGCACAGGCAAGAGACTGGCCATTGGCCGGGCCAGGAGGGGGCTATGACAAACGACTGGATACCACATCACGGCGGCAAATGCCCTGTTGATGAGGATGTTATCGTCAACGTTATATGCAGAGAAGGCATAGGGATGCGCACTGCTATTGCTGCAATGCTTAATTGGAAACATAACGATGTTGAAAAAGACATAATCGCCTACCGCATTGTCACCCCACACGCTGAACAGCCCGAAACGCCCCGCAAGCTGATGCTGAGTGCTGGGGAGATGGCGGCATTAGTATCAAGCGCGTGTCACGCACATTACCCGCTCAATAAAGGCGCTGAGTATGCTTTAGCGGTCATTGCAGAAATCGAAGCCAACCCCGAACTTATGGAGCGCGTGAGATGAGTGCACATACTCCGTCAAATTGCAGATGCTGTGGCGCAGAACCAAATGAAGATCATGTTAGGGGCTGTAGTTGGCTTGCGGCTATTAGGACACAAGAATACCCAAGATTGATAGATCAAAATGGCCGAGAATGGAGTGATAACAGAATTAACGCACTCACAGCCGAGCGCGATGCCCTCAAAGCCGAGTGTGAAAATCTTATGGCGCAAAGGAATAAATTTTGGGGGCTAAATATTGAGGAAAATCAAACGCTACATGAACTCAAAGCCGCCAATGCTGAGTTACAAGCAGAAATCAATGCGTTGAAAGAGCATGACCCAAACGGGGATTATTCTTCTGGTAGAGTGCCAGCGATAAGCCTTCGAATGCTTGATGATCTATACGGGCAGATTGACACGTTAGAGGCCGCCAATGCTGAGTTGGTGGACTGGATCAACACTCAAATCAATGCAGTTAAGAAACCGTTTGAAGGATGGCCGTCCGAAGTGTGCAATGGATATTTGACTGCACTTAATCACACATTGGAGCGCATCCAAAAACACGAGGGCAAGCAATGACGAAACGAGAACTGCACCAGTCGGATGAGTCCTATAAGAAAACGATAGTCGAATTAAAACGTAGATCTGACAGTGGCGTAAGGATACGCTACTATGATTGCGAAGATACGGGGGCTAAGAATACTGAATGCACTGTTGGATTGTGTGACGATAGCATACAGGAAATGCAAGACGGTATATATCGCGCTAAGCATCACGTATGCCCGCATGATGGACGCTACGTGTCTGAACATGGCCAAGTCATAGAACAGAAAGAGATGCGAGCCGACGGTTGCTTTTACCACTGCCATATTTTCAAAAAGCACCGCTTAAGAAGCGCAGGAGAGCGCATTAATGCTATACACAAAAGGGCTTGCCAATGACCGACACGCACAAACCCCTGCCAGCCGCGAAGGTGAAGGAACTGGAAGCGTTTATGGTCAAAGGCTATCGAATATTTGATATGAGTTTCAATAGCGCAGTTTCTTTAGAAGAGCGTAAAATAGCAATGAGTGCAAGAAACGCAATTGAAATGATCCAAATTCGATTACAATCCCTGATAAACGAGGCCGAAGATGAGTGAATGGGCACACAGGAAAACAAAAGGTAGGCGGTTAAAGATGTCAATTCAAGATGCACTCCAAAAACACGAGGCCAAACAATGACCACAGTAGCAGAATTAATTGCATTCCTGAAGAAGCAACCGAAAGATTTGATTGTTGTACACGGTATGTATAGTGAGCAGCTTATTCTAGACCTCAATAAGATAAATATTAAGGAGCATTGCTTACCCAGAACGGACGGTTGGGTGCAGAACAAACGGCCAGATATGCCGTCACAACCTTATCTCGTATTGCCGGGGAACTAACATGACCGACACGCACAAACCCCTGCCAGCCGCGAAGGTGAAGGAACTGGAGCAGTGGTTATCAAATCACATAGGATTCCTAGAAAACAGGCATAAGTATCTAATGTTTAAGTGGCTTAAACGCGAGAATGCAACGAAAATACTTTGCTATCAGAATATCTTAAATCAACTCCAATCCCTGATAAACGAGGCCGAAGATGAGTAGAAGTGAAGCAGTTACAAGAATATCTGCGCTATGCGTAAACTTAGTAATTTGTGTTGTTGGAGTCTATCTGTATTGGGGGACTCCTTATGCGTTTATTATTTATCTTTTGTCAGTTATCGCCAGTAACACTATGAGGCCTAACCCATGACTGACATTCCAATACGGGGCATGACTGCCGATGAAGTGCGGGAGTTGGTGGAAAAATTAGCCAAAGTAGAGGAGCTAATAGATGCTTCAATAAAGAACTATTATATGCCGAGCTCACTGTACGCCGCCAGAAATCTAATGCGTAAGAGCCTCCAATCCATTCTAGCCAGAACAGGTGAGAAATGAAACGTAGTAGAAGGCAAATCAAGAAAATATTGAAACGGGCTGTCAGCTATGACCCGCTGCTTTGCGTAACTTGGTGCGCATATTGGCCGCGCAAAGCCGTTACAGACTTAGAACGCGTTAGTGTGGGTCTGCCGCTAACAATAAAAACAGGTGAGAAATGACGATGTGGAAAATAGCTACACAACAAAAGCCAATGGACAATTCAGAAGTGTTGATGGCGTGGGAAGATGCTATTCAGTCTGGTAAATATTTTGATATTGGAGGCTTTGCTGTCAAAAAAGGGAGCCATTACGTTTATAAAATCGGCGTGAAATGTTGGTGTTACGTAGAAGACATGTTGCAGGAGACTAATGAAATATTGGAGATCGAAGCATGACCCCCAACCAAATCCGCGCCGCGCTGCTTGATGAGCATAAGAGCCTGAGTGAGATAGAAGGTGAGGCCATACAGTGCGCTGTAAATACTTTCAATGCCCACTTTGGGGATAATAGGTACAATGCTGTTCACGTTCTATCTGGGGTGAAAAAGATGATAGCGGCCTACAAAATGCAAAAACATATTTTGGAGAATGAACAATGAGAGAAGAATTTGAGAACATAAGGTTTCATTTTCAAGAAATGTTCCATTTTGGTGTAGTTAGAATTACTAGCGGGGCAAAATTGTCAAGTGTTCCCCAACTTGTTATGAGCGACGACAATGGGGATGAGATTGTTTTAGCCAAATTTTATAGCGCAAAAAGAGCAAAGAAATTTTCTGACGCAATGCAAAATTATCTCGGTTCAAAGGAAATAAAATTATCTTGAAGAAGGAGCGACAAAATGTCAGTCACAATTGAAACAATCAACGGCAAGCCACATACCGTTGTATGGCGTGGTGTAATGCCAGAAGTATATAGTGAGAACCAGCATCGCCGCTGGCCTACAACACACGGATATATTTTGCAAGATGCTGATTTTAACCGTGTGGCGACCGCATTACGCGCTGTACCTTTAAATGCTGACGTGCGCAGGGATGAACGATTGTGGCATGCTTATGCAGCAGAAGGATTACATATTAGAGGTAAGTTTTTCTCGGAAGGTGGCGACATAGATTATGAAGATGAAATAATAACTTTTGAAGAAAAATGGTGTGAAGGATGTTCTGTATTTTGTGAGCCAGTTGAAATAATAACGCACGCTATTTTTGAGAATGAACATGTTGAAATTGCCATTAGAGAAGGAACCCCACAATGACGACACACGTCAATCTGGCTTTTGCTGATAGAATAGGTGAGTGGCACAGGTATTTTGCGTGGCTTCCTACACGAACATTTGACAGACGCTTAGTGTGGTTAAAACCATGCTGGAGAGCCTGTTATCAGACGCACGATTACTTATCATACAGCGCAATGGAAAAATTCTTCGTGTACAGCATACAGAGGCCACAATGACGACACCAGAGCAGCGACAAGCAATTAGGGATGTATTACAAGAGCACGGTGTTCAATATCCGTCAGGCATCATACCAAAAATTGCCGAGGCTTACGAGCGGGCGGCTTTGAGCGCAATTTACATACCAACAGATGAACCAGAGCATAACGGAATAGTTGACGCAATGCGCTACATAACCCCACCACAAGAGGCCAGCAATGAATAACCGCCAAAGGCTTAATGAGCAGGAGCTTATAAAATTAAACAATGACATCACAATCTTAGGTAAGATGTTGGTAGGGGATTGTTACGTCCCTAGTCCTGATCTTCATAGATGCAATGCGTGCATGAAATTCCACGATCCTAAATTTAATTGCTTAGGAGGCCAACAATGAACATCATGGATGACCACCCACTAGATATTATCACTAAGGCCATAGACCTAACAGAAAACGATACAGCAAAAGGCATTGCACTCAGGATATGGGGCGCATTAGAAAATGCTGACTACGAAATAGGGGCAAAAGGCGATCGCTCTTTGGCTATGATGGCCAAAACCAGCGAGCGTAAAACAAAGAAATGGCTATCAGAGAGCGAGGCGTTCAATGAACATCATGGATAAACGGGTGGAGGCGGCTATAGCTGAGTGCAATGCATATAGTGTTGGATGTATATTTAATAAGGGAGAGTTCAACAGTTATGCAGTTAAACACAATGAAAACATAATCTTAGATTGCGGTGAGGATTTGGATAAAGCTGAAACTGTATGTTTACGCATGGCATTAAAATCCGCCATCATAGCCGCAGACGCTGTGCTCGCCGAAAGCGATATGGAAAACGCGAAAGAGATTATGCGTGGCGCGTTTAGTGATACCGAGTTTTCACCTCTTTGGCGGTCGTTAGAGGAGGCCGCGATATACCCACAGGCTGTATGTCATGCGGATGGTAACAAAACCATAAGGACTGAATGGCAGGATGGATGGAACGCTGCTATTATGTTTGTAACTAAACGCACTGGAGAAATTCAGGCCGAAAGCGAAGGTGCGTGATGGTGGATCAAATTACGATCGATGATGTGTACGATTTAGCACTTCAAAGGCTTAATGCTGAATTGGAGACAATTCTAGCTGCACACCGCTGCGAGATCGTGGCGCAACCAGTAAAGGGGGAGTGATGGTAGATATATGCTACGGTGAAATTGACTGTTACTTAAAAAGGCAAAACACTACGGAGCACGACAGTAATAAAGCGGGGCATGATTTGTATTTAGGGCTTTTAATTGTACTGGTGGCAATTTTAGCCGTTAGAAAACTCAAGAAAAGCAAAGGTGCGTAATGGAAGTGCCAGCTGTTTATAAAGGCGACAATTAATCATCCGAATATATCATTTTCGGCCAACTCCACGGCCGCGTCTGCGTCCCACACCACTTTATAACCCTTGCGCTTGGACTTCTTGTCCACGATCTCCTGGCGGATTGCGCCTGACTTTTCCCACAGATCCAACATGTCGGCCGCACGCTCGGCCTTGATCCCGAAGTCCCTGACCAATATGCGCTCTGCGAAGCGTTCTTTCGCGTGGTATGTCGGGCCCCACGGCTCGCCCGCGTCCCAGGCTTTGGCCATAGCCGCGAGCACTTCTTTCGCCAAATTCGCTGTGACGTCGAGCTCTGAGCCCGTGCTTGCGCACCGCATGGGTACGAGGCTTGAATGGCCATCGCCCAGGTCTACATGGTCGAAACGATAGGAGTCCTGCCAGCCGTCTGGCGCGTCCTTTTGCTTTTCGCAATGTAGGAACCCGACTGGGTGGCCTTTCTTGCGCTCGAGCTTGAACACATAGTCGCCCGCGCCTAGTAGCACTGTAGAGCCGCGCATATCGCCCTTTTTTCCTGCGTGGTGGACGCCTAGCACTGAGCAACCAAACTCTTCCTTCAGCGCGTCGCACGCCTTCACAAACATGGTCATGTCTTTCTGGAGGTTCTCATCCGCGCCAGGCATGGCACGGCTCACCGTATCCACCACAATCATGGCCACTTTCGAATTGAGCTTAGCTCTGAGGGTGGCGGCCAATGCAGTTACATCTTCTGCGTTCATGAAATTGACTGACGCTGGTAGCAGGGCGAATTTTGCATATTCGCTTGAACGCACTTCATGGCGTTCCATCCACGCTCTCACCCGCGTCTTGAACCCTGACGCCCCTTCGCCCGCCAGGTACAGCACTGTGCCTTTAGCCGGCTCTATGGGGTCGCCGTGCCAGTTTTCACGGCCGAATGCGAGGTGTAGCGCCCAGTCCAGCGCAATGAAGGATTTGCCCGTGCCTGGATCCCCATACAGGAACCCGACGGACTGCTCTGGTATGTGGCGGTCGATCGTGAACTTCGGGTCTGGTCGCGTGAAAATCTGGTCGATCGAGAGCAACTCGAATAGACGCTGTGTGGCCGTCTGTGTGGGAAATATCTCAGCGAGCGGGCTGTCTTCAGAAATTGGCTCGAACCATATTTCAGCCGAAGTGAACTTACCCCCGCTGTGTGTTTCGGCTAGGTCGTAAAGCCATCCAGCCCCGCGGCGGAATGGCGGCTTCATCCTGCGCCAATCTGAGCTCACCACATTCGGGTCGTTCTCGCCCTCGTCCCATCTGGCGCACCAGTCCTGAAATATCTCTAAGGCTTCGTCCTGATCATCTGGCAGCGCCGCTTTGATCGCGTAGCCGTAATCCCTGTAGGATTCTCTGGACGGGAACAGGGCCGAGGTGTTCGGGGTCGCGGCCACAGCCTTGCGGATGAGCTCCACAGTACCCTTCAGGCTCTCTTGACGCACCTCTGTGGTCGCGCCTTCCCTGATGACTTCAGAGGCCGCTGGAAGGGCTTTACGCAGGGCCGCCATAACCGCGTCGATTTGCTCAACACGGAATACGGGTAGCTCGTCATAAGACGTGAGCTCTCTTGGCCAATAATACGGGCTGCCAGTACCGGGGTGAACACCCTCAGCGACAAATTGACGGCCGTCTGACAGGATCTCAACCCGCTCGAGCAAACGGTTCTTCTCGTCACGCTCGCCGAACTCGACCCGTGAATAGCGGAACTCGCCATCAACCCGGCACAGGTAGAGCGCCTTCGGGTAGCGGCCAATCCTGACCGGCATTCTGCCCAAATGCTCTTCAATGACGTCGCGCACGATGCGGGCGAAATCCGCGTTGGTCGTATCTGCATCAATCGCGATCAAGCCTTGGCCGAGCTTGACGCCGATACCGGCGCCCATAGCCTGCCAGCGGGTTAAATCGGTTTCGTCTGATTCGTGGTTCACCCAGTCGAAGCCGCGCCAGTCACCGTCACGTCCTTTGACGCCGACAGCTTTACCCCTTGGGTCCCTGTCAGTGTTCAATGCTCTGGCCAAGGCCGACGTCGGGGCGATCGGTGCGCCAGGCGGGACGATCGGGACGAGGCGTGTGTAACCGAGGGCAGCGTAGTCTGAAAATGAAGGCGTCGTTTTCTGCATACTGCACCTACACACAATAGCTAGAAGGTGCTTGCGCTGCCACGCTAAATATAGTATGCATGTACTGCCTCTGTCGGTTGGGGGTTTTCTACAAATCGGTTGGGACGGCGGGCTTCACAGGTCCGCCGTTCTCTTTTACTCAGTCAAATACGCTCGGTTCTGGCTTTTTAGGCTCTTCGTCTTCTGGCGCAAAGGCGCGCAGCAATACTTCGGCCTCGGTCGCACCAGAAAAGCTAAAGATATCCCCTGTAGGGGTCAGCACTTCCAGAGTGACTGGCCCTTTAGGGTCAAACGCATACAGGGCGAGGCCAAGATGTTGGTACTTCGCGCGTATTTCGTCAAGCCGCGTCGGTTCAGGCGAAGAGGTCAATTTGGTCACTCGACGTCTCCCGTGGCGGAGGATTGGTAATCAAGGCTCTCAGCTCACTTGAATTGCGAGCGCAATAATCGAGCAGGATGAACTCTAACAGCTTGTTCCTAGATATGCGCTGCGCCTGTGACTTAATCAAAAGCAGCCGAATCACGTCGGCAGGCAGCCGAAACGAAACGAGCTTCTTGGTCTCGTGACCCATTGGTGTTCCTTTCAAAGTTTAGTACGTTCAAAAAGTGTATGTCGGTTGTATATCACTGTCAACCGTGATTGTAGACTTATTCAGTCCTTTCGATAACGTTTTCCAACCCACCCGCCAGCGGTGAGTGGCATACCTTCCGCCCAATCTGGCAGTTCGCAAATCAAGCGTTCAAAGTATTTCAGATCAGCTTTACCACGCGGCACCTCAGCGAAAATTTCGTCATAGACATGGCCAACGATCGGGTAGCCAGCAGCTTCTGCCTTGAGCATTCCGTTGACCAATAAGTCTCTGGCGGTGGCCTGAGTGACGTTCTCGGCAGCAAGGCCGCCATAGAGCCCGAATCGCTCCAGCTTCCTCGTGACGCTGTTGACGCCCAAGGCTGTGACCTTATCGGACGTATGACCTTCAATCTTGACCTCGCCCTTGAGCACGAGCGCTTCTGCGCGTTTTTTGTCCATGACTTCGCTGTCTGACCACGACCCGTCCTCAAGCTTCACTTTGGCCCACACTTGCGCTTTGAGTTCGGGCATGGCGTAAGCCAGGCACCGGCCAGAGGGCAGGCGGCACCACAGAAATCCTCGAGCGTACAGGTAGGTGCATTTGGCCGCTGTAATCTGGGCACCTGGCGTTTCGATCGCCTCGCGCATGGCCTGCTCAAGCGCCCGCCATGAACCCGCGATGGCCGGATTGGAGGCGCGCCAGCCCACTTTAATGAGCTCGCAGGCGATCCACGCTTCGCGGCTCAATACGTCCGTGTGGCTGGTCTTGCGTTTAAGGCAACCCTCATAGCGTTTGACCGCCTTTTCCCGCCGCTCTTCGTCTGAGGTTTCCCAGACAGGGGCGTACAGCTCATCCAAGTTCACGCCGTAATTGCGGGACATGGAGTAGAAGGCCGACACCCCGCCGCCGAAGCCAAGGGCAAGTTCTGAAACTTTGCCGACCGACTGCCTGAGCGGGTGCTTCTTGGTGATGACGTCCGTTGTCGTGTTCATAATTGAGGCGGCCGTCCTGCGGTACATGTCAGGCAGGGACGGGTCCGCGATGATGTCGTGAAGTGCTTGCACCTTCCAGTGCTCGCCAGCAAGCCAAGCGATCACGGCGCCCTCAATTCCTGAGTAGTCGGCCTGCACCAGTTCTTTGCCTGGTCCTGCCCATATAAAGCCGCGGATGGCATCCGACACGAGGTGCAAGGGACGGCCAAGCTCGGGGCCGTATAGGAATTGGAGCAGTTCGGGGTCTTCTTTACGGAACGCCTGGAACAGCTGGTCAACACGTGGCTTGGCTTCGTCATAGACCCTCCTTGGGCGCGGCATGTTGCCGAAGTTAACCCCTGTGTTCGACCAGCGTCCCGTGGAGGCCGCATGGTAGAGGAACGAGCCCCGTACACGGCCGTCTGAGCTTGCCCGCTTCAGCATGGCGTTCAGCTTGGCCACAGATGTCTTGGCCGCCTCCTGACGGATCTCGAGGGCGCGACGCACATTGGCGGGGAGGTCTTCGGTGTGCAGAAGATCTGTGACTTCAGCCTTCGCTGCCGACCCGATCTCAACGCCCTGTTGCTGCACCCATTCGACCAGCTTTGCGGGCTGGGAGCAGGCGGTCACATAGCCGCCAGTGACGAGCTTCATTTCGCGGTCAAGCTGTTTCTTGGACTTCTCAGCCAGGTTGATCGCGGCAAGGGCCGACGTGCGGTCAATGCGGATACCGCGGCGATTGATCTCTTGGTCGAGCAACCAGATTTTCTGCTCCGCGTCGGAGAGCGGAACGAGGCGTTTGGCCGCCTCAATCTCGGTCGCAACGTCCTGCTTACAATAGCTCTTGAAGAGCTCGAAATCCTCCGGGTGGTCTTCAGGCTCATTCCAGTAAAGCCCCTCTGGTTCGCCTTTGCGCGGACGTCTGGGGAGTGAGAATTTGCGGATAAGACGGGCGCCCTCCTTATCCTTCTGAACGGGCAAGTCGAGCGCGGCCGCAAGATCACCAAGGGCGCGAGGCAGGGCCATCGCCACGGCAGCGGCCATCGTATCGACATAACGATCATACGCAGGGCGGGGCCAACCTAAGTTGTCGGCCAACCAATTGAAGGCGAGCGTCTCGAACTGGGCATTATACGCATGAATGAACGCACCGGCCTCGATCGCGGCACGAAGGTCGTCAGGGCAGGGCTGGCCGTACGTCCAGATTTTGATCTCGCCGTCGTCAATACGGTAGGCCAGCATGAGCACGCGGGCGTCTGGGTGTTCAAAATATACAAACGCGCCGCATGTCTTCAAATCGACAGGGCTGCGGGTTTCTACGTCGGCGTTGATGGTTATGTGCATTAGAAGCCTATAAAGAATGTGCAAATGTTAAGGACGGCGAAGATGACCGCCACCCACATAATGAGGCCGAGCGGAACGGCCAGTAAAAGCCCGCGATGGAAATTGCTCATCCGAACACCCCTACGTCTTGCGTCATTTCAGACAGGCTGCTGAATTTCGTCGTCTCGTTGCCCCAAGCGTCCCAACCTTCGCTGCGCTCACGGGCGAACATCTCGAGGTACGGGCCATCAACCAGGCGCATGATCCGTTCGCGCACTTCATCCGGCTTGCGGGAGTGCTCGCGGATCGGGGCGATGAGGGCTTGTTGCACGTCGGCGTTGAGGCGTTTCGGCTTGCCGCGGGTTGCCAGCAGGCACAGCTCAGCGTTCGATCGGGTCCAATACCCCATGCCCGTGAACAGGCTCTCGGACTTGCGGTTGGCCTTCACCCAAGTGAAGGCGCACGTCTTGTATTTGAAGCCCCACGCGTCGATCACGCGAAAAGCGTCCTGAAGCTGCGGCATCGTCGCCCAGATGAACAGAACGCAATCATCGGCCGTTGCATCGGCCACCGGTAGCGCGCAGATGTCGGCCAGACACATGGTCGAATAGTGGTTGTCGGCTGACTTCCCCATGCCCTTGTCGGACCATGTTCTAAACTGCCAGGGTGGGTCGGCGTAAATCGCGCCATAGCGTTCGTCTGGAAAAGGCTTCATCCGAATATGTCCGTGTCTTTAGGTTCAAATCGAGCAGCAATGGCCAAATACGCGTTCTCAATGGCTTCCCGCACGGTTAGGCCAGGACGCCATTCAGCGTGAGTTTTGCCTTCGTAGCTGAACTGCGCCATCCAGCTGCCGTCCATCCACTGCGAGACATTTGCGAGGCGGAAGCCGCGGTTCTCCGCGGCCTCCAGTATTTCGTCAATTGTGGTCATCCGAACACCCCTAGTAGTTCCGCGTATAACTCGCGCAAGGCTTCCTGCTCTTTGAGCTTGTCGCGGTCCATTTTGCGCAGCTTCAGCATTTCGTTGAACGCCTTCATGTCGAAACCTTTGCCCTTGGCTTCCAGCTTCACTTCCTTGACGTCCTCAGCAAGCAAGGCGCGTTCGTCTTCCAGCTTCTCTACACGCTCAATCAGGGCGCGCAGATCGGCCACAGCGATGGCCTTGCTGTTGTCGCCGCCATCGAGGTCCGGTGTGTCGTCTTCAAAAATGTCGGTCATTTGAGTTCTCCTTAGTCGAAGTACATGGTTTGCACGAATTGTTCTCTGCGTTCTTCCGGCCAACTATTGAGGTCGTCCGCGTTTAGGCCGGCACGGACAAGCTCTTTCCACTCTGCTGCTCTATTTTCGTAATCGTCAAAGAGTTTCAGTAACTCTCTGTTTTCGATCCGAAATCCCTTATTGCAGTACTTGATGACGCGCTTCATGCTTGAGATTGGGCAATGAATATTTGTAATTACGAGCTCATTGGCTTTATCGTGTTCGTAAAAGTCAGCATGAGCTACAGCTTTACCAGAAGGCAGTATCGCGCACTTGGATACAGTAAAGTCGAAGTTATCCAGAACGCGATTTACGTCGCCGTCAGACACCATGTTGAATATCTGGACGGGCCGTATGAGCTGAATTGCGTATGCGTTACGGTGCCAGCCCGTAGACATGCGAAATTCAAACTTGGTCTCGATAGAGGTTTCGGATTTCCGAACGCAATCAGGATGCGCTCTGAACGCAGCTCGAATACGGTCGAAAACGTCTTGGCTGACACAGAAAACGTCTATGTCGCCAGGATTGATCGGGCTTTCGTTGTTGCTCACGCAAAAGCGCGCAAAGCCGCCCGCTATAAAGCCTTCGCCGCCTGTTAGCTGAAAGACCAAGTCGATAACGTCTTGGTGTCGAATGATTGGTGCTTCAATGTAGTCTGATTCAAACATCGGGTTCTCTTGTCGGTTGGGGGTTGAACGGCGACCAACATTGGCCGCCGTCTTACGCAATTACAGACTAACTAAACATGCCAGCCGCACCGTCTCCGGTCTTGGTGGACGCTGGCGCTTCACCTTCGTCAGCGATCTTCTCGAGGAACTTCTCGGGGTCTGCCCCGCCGCCTGTACCGCCCAGTGAATCGCCGTCTTTGGCGAACTGGATCATGGACACGCCAAATGAAATGCCCTTGCCCTTTTCCTTGTTCTCCCAGGTGAAGGCGTTGATGACCGCATAGCCGTAGCAGCCTGAATAGAGCTGTGACTGTTCGGTGATCGGGAGCAGCTGGCGGTTAAACAGCTTCGGCCGGTATTCTTCGCCTGAGATCACGCGAATGAACGTGGTGCCCGGGAAGCCAGCGTGTGATTCTCCCGTCTGCTTGTTTTTGCCCTGCTTTCCGTCTCCATCCAGAAACGGGTTGTGGATAAGCCCGTCCTTGAACATCTGGATGGCTTTGTCACCCCATTCGAGTTTAGCGGCTTCCAGCGCGGCGTTCTGCAAGGCGCTGATGTCAGAGCCTTTCGGGAACAGTAGGGAACAGCCCCACTGCTTCTTGCCGTTGTCGCGCTCCTGCGGCTTGAACAGGGTGTTGGTGAAGGCCAAGCGAGCCAGTGGTGTCTTGAGGTCTTCTGATCGTGCCATTTGGCGTTCCTTTTCAGTCGTTGATAATAGAGAAGTGTTTTTGTGCTTTCGGCGTGGCCGGAGCACGGGTAGTCTTGTCACAGCGGACCAGGTTCACCCCTGTCACGGGCTTTTCAACGAGGTCTGCAATTTCTCCCTTGCGCTTGGCTCCTAAAAGCTTCTCTGCTTGGGCCGGACTGACAAGTTTCCGGTTGTATGGGTCGTCCACGCCAAGGATCTCCAGGGCCTGAACGATATTGGCTTCGGGGACGCTCCAGCGGCGGTTGCCGATTTTCTCCACGAGTTGGTAATTCGGGATAGGAACGCCGCTTTCTGCTTGGGCGTGGGCGTAGGACCTGACGGCCTTGATCCACTCCTCAATCATGTCGGCCACGTCCAAGCTCTGAGCGAGCTTTTCTGGTGACATGGTGTCGGGGCTGTTGGACAAACGCGGATGGTCGAGGTCGTCAAACCAGACACCAGCCGCGTCTAAAGCCCGTTGTTCAAGAGCGGGGCAGAACCCGGCAGCCTTGCAGAATTTGCAATGGTCGCCAGCTTTGAGATACTCTTTTGCCCATACAGCACTGTGCATTGTGGCGCGATCGACCATCGCCTTTTTCGCTTTGTGCATGGCGCCCATCAGTTCCATAGTCCACTCTAACAGATCGGCCACATGGAACGTTTCGGAGCGGGTACGGCCACTCTTATGGGGTGCCCGAGGCTGTACGATCGTGACGGTGATCGTGTCAACCTTTAGCCCAGGGTTGGCCAACATCGCACCCAAAGCGTAGGTGCGTAGTTGGGCGTTCCCGACCACTTCCACGACATGACCCCGCCCGCCTTTGAGGTCGATCACCTCGAGGTGTTTAAGGGCTTCGTCGTAGACCACGGCGTCGGCCGTACCGCCAGCGTCGAAGGGCGGGTTAAGCGTACTGAGGCTAAAACGCTGCTCGACATGGAGTAGAAGGTTTTTGCTGCGCTCGCGAACGTAGTCAACGTAGACCTGAGCGGTATCGGCCATTTCTTCGTCAACTTCGAACTCGTACTTCTTACCTTTCTGCGTGGTGCCGATGAACTCCGAAGCGTCGATTCCTTTATGAAGGCACGCTTCAGCAATCTGGTGGCAACACGTGCCCCAGTCGGCCGCCTCATTGGTCGTCTCTGGGAGGTTGATCGTGAGCGCAAGCGCCCCTGAACAATTCCAGTTACGTTCCGTACTCGAGGCGCTCCAAGAAGCGTGTTCGCGGTCGGCGTGTTGCGCGTCCATCACGCACCGTACCGTTTCCCGGCTTTCGCCGCGTTGAGCCAGGCGTCAATTGCGATCTTGAGCTTGTCCTGCCCCTTGGCCGCAACCAGCGACATTCTCCAGAAGGCTTCGCCTGCAGGCGGTTCGCCCAGAGCGTCCGCAAAGATGGCCGCTCCATCACTCTGCGCCTGACCCAGATCGAACGCTTCTACGTACTTCTGCATGGCCGCCCGAAGGTCATCAATGGTCAGTTCCTTCTCAGGAGCTGCCTCGACTTCAGCCGCTTCGTCCGCCGCGTCTTGCGCCTCTACCTCTGGAGTGTCTTCCACAGGCGCACGGTCTTCAGGGGTTGTGCGGATTTGCGGCTCTTCTACCTTCTCTTCCTTCGCCTTCTTAGCGCGAGATTTGGACACTAAAGCTGGCGTTGTAAGGACGGCCTCATGCGGCGTTTGGACGGCTTCCGCCGCGGTTGCTGTCTGGGGCAATGTCTGGGGGACTGGCGGGGCCGAGACAGCGTTAGCGCGAGGCGGGCAGCCATCTAAGAGCTCGCGAAGTATGTCGTGAAGGTGATCCACGCTCTCCGCTTCAACTTTTATTTCTATTACTTTCACTGGTCATTCTCCTTTAGGACAGGGGTTATTGCGCTCCATTTACGGAGCAGGATATTCTCAAGGGCTTCGTCTATAGACCCCTCGAGAACGGCTACTCGAACACGAGGCTGACGCTTCTGTTCAAGATTGGTGACTCGTAGAGACATCTGCTTCATCTGGGAGGGCAGGAATGTTGTCTCTACGAAGATAAGTTCTGCGGCTGAGCTGAAATCAACAGCTTCGCCAGCGGCCTGGATTTGGCCAAGCATGACGCGGGTGTTCGGGTCGTTGAGAAATTGCTGTTCGGCCTTGCCCCGCATGTGAGGCGGTGTCGCCCCGTCAATACCGACAACACCATACTTGGCCAGCCCGTGATGCAGGATGTCGCCAACGTCCTTATGCCAATACGCCAGAACGATCTTATCCAGACCGCATTCAAATTCTTCGGCCACAACGTCCACGATCGCGTTGGCTTTGAGCCCACCCGTGATCCTGCGCAACGGCCCCAAGTGCATATCGAGCGTCTTCGTGTCGCCAGCTTCGGCAGCGGCCAAAACTTCGGCCATGTTGACGTCTTTTTCAGCGGCCTTGCGGGACTTCTCGCTAACCGTAACAGGCAGGGTTTCATAGATCGGCGCAGTAATGCCGACGTCCTGCTGAGTGCGGCGCAGCATGAAATCGCCAATCCGCAGCTTTAACTCGTCTAGGTTACGGCCGCCCACCACAACGGGGATTTTATTGAAGTTAGAGATTTTCTTCATGCGCACAATGCAGTAGCGGTGCATGAAGTCCTGCTCTTTCGTGACGTCAGGAAAGCTGCCGAATGCGCGTAAGCATTCTGGCTTCAAGGCGCGCAGCATAGGATAGAGGTCAAAAGGTGAGTTGGGGATGGGCGTGCCTGAGAGCGCCCACACATGCTTGGCGTTGGCCAATGCGTGCTGGTTATTGAGAAGCTCGCCGCCACTCACCAACTGGCCGTATGCGGCTTGGGTGCGCTTGGCAGTGAAGTTCTTGGCAAAATGACTCTCATCTAATATGACGCAGTCCCACTCCTGCCGTAAAAGCTGCGCGCGGGTATCGTTGCTCGCGATACTCCCCCAGCCCGCAATCACGGTGTTTGTGGTAAAAGCAAGCGGTTTACGGCCGTCCATGATCTCAACCTGGCGGTTGAATCGTGACCAGTCACGAAAAGCACGCTTCCACACGGGGCGGCCAGATGATGTGGTGATAACGAGAACTTTGTTGGCCAACGCTAGGTCAGCGGCCATTATTGCAGCGCCTGTTTTCCCAACACGAGGTTCGTCTGCAAGCAACGCACGTTTACGGTCAGCCAGAAATATGGCGCCTGAGCATTGAGTCGGTCGGGGTGTCAACATCGGCAAAACCTTAAGCGAGATAAGCAGGAAAGACAGGAAAGCACGTCGGTTGTATGCCGAAGCTGTTCAGACAATTCCTCAGTTCCTACATCGTGTCAATAGTTAATTCTTCGTTACTTGTGAGTTCTCCACCGCAAGCTGCGTATCCGGCGATGTCCACCCACGAATCACGGTGTTTGGGTTGGTTTTCAACACGCGCTAACTTCAGGTCAATCATCATCACGGCCACGTCAATTGCATCAAATTCTATAAATCGCCCGTGCCGATTCTGGACGTGTGCGTTCCAACGGCGCGCGATACGGTCAAAATTATTCTCGACGCCCCCGTATGGGATTCCGCGGGCGCGCAGAACTTCCATAGCTTCGCACAGTATGTCTTGTTTGTCGGTCATCCAAATATTCCTTCTTCTAGGGGTTTAACTGTCACCCACATTCCTGGGTTCTCTGAGTAGTGTTTCGTCACGTAAGCCTCAACGACCTGTTTGTCGTCCACCCACACAAGCAAATTCAGCGCATCGGTTAGCTTGCCTGAGTTATCCCAGTCTGGCTTCACCGTTGGCCGTATCTCGCCCCTGAGCGCCGCTTCGCGCCATTTCTTTGGCTTCGACGCGGGTACGGGGAATTTCATGGCCACACGAAGGGATATTGGCCCCTCCAGCGGCGGCCGCCCCGCCATCGCCTCTTGAGCGGCATGAGCCAAACGCCCCTCGTAAGTGACGGTGCGCTCAGGTGTGTAAGAGTGCGTGCCGCCCCGCGCGGTTTTCACGCGTTCCTTGCCGCGAACAGCGCCAGCAACAAAAAACTCAATCATGACGTAACTTTCAAACTTGTTCTTGTGTCAACTGAAGTGACTGTTGCAATACATATCTTCTGAAGTGTTGGCCAGTCTGTATGTAAAGAAATCGCCTCTATCTCGGCCAACCTCTCCTGGACAAGATCGGCTTCTGGAGCTATGCCGCTGCGCAACATCTGGTTCATGTGCCGTGAAGCGCGCCAGTAGTTTCGCAGCTCAGGTTCGCTGACTTTTGTCTTCATGGGCCGCCCCCTCGGGTAAATAATTGCTGACTCGTATGGGTACGCCATCCACTATTTCGGCTGCGGCAAAAAGTAGCAGGAGCCAAGAGGCAGACATGCTCCCTCGCTCAAACCACTTCCTGACTGTATCGCGTGCTGGCGGGTCCATCCGCGCCGCAACAAGAAGTCCAATCACCCCGTCGGTGTCTTTGAACTCGTCTTCTAGGAATTTCTTAAAATCGATCACGCCGCAAACTCCGTCAAATCACTGCCTTACAACGACTATGTATGTCGCTTGTATATTGTCAACAGAATTGTGTGGATAAGAGTGTTGACAACTGTGGAAAAGTGGCATACAAGAGAAATACAAACGACATGCAACAGAGGAAAAACCAATGGCGCGCAAAGTAAGAACCCACATGCTGTCAGATTCGCCATCCGACATCCGCCTGACACCGAAACACCTGACAAAGCAAGAGTTCGGTAAACGCTTATATAAGCTGATGATCAATAAGGGGTGGCACCAAAGCGAATTGGCAAGAGCAGCGAATCTGCCTCGCGACAGTATTTCGGTATATATATATATATATATAAGGGGCAAATCTTTGCCCACCCCACTTAACCTTTCACGGTTGGCCAAGGCGTTAAATGTCACTTCTGAAGAGATCCTACCCAACCACATTGAGAGCGCGATCGATGAGGACACGCCTGCTTTCGAAATGAAGGTCAGCCCGAATGCGCCAGATGTGGCTTGGATCCGTATCAACCGTCTAGTGAGCGTGAAGACCGCTATGGGGATCATGCAGCTCCTGGAGGGCGACGATGCTTTGGTTAGAGAGCGAAGTGGCCGAAAGGCTGCGGTGCAGTCGATCGAAAGTGAAGCGGCTGAGATTGAGCGGGAAGCTGGCGTACCTGAGCGGTCGGCCAGTCCTCGTCGCCGAAGCTGACCTGTTGAACTATCTGGAGAGTGTAAAATGCCAACCCCTATCCTCGAACACGCAGCCAACGGCGTCTATTACGCCTTCTGGAGCGACAACCGCCGAAGCAAACGCAAGAGCATGGGCACAAAAGACCGTGCTGTTGCGGAAAAAAGGTTCGCGGAGTGGCTCCTGCTCGGCGGGCATAAGAACGACACGGACGCTGAGGTAAAAGCGGCGTTGACCGTAGCCGATCTGTGGGCTGTGTATGACGAGAAGCACGTCAAACGCTCCGACAAGGTGGCCTCCCCCGCCACGATTGGTTTTTGCTGGAAGAACCTCGAGCCGCATTTCGGGCAGCTGAAGCCGTCTGAGATCACGCCTGACGTTGTGGAGGCGTATTTAGGGAAGCGTCTGGTGGGCAAGATCGGCCGAGTGTCGAAGCCCTCTACGGTGCGTAAGGAGCTCGGCGCGATGCTCGCTTGCTTTGGCTGGCATGCTGACCCGAAGCGCGGGAAGACCAAGCTGCTCGAGCGTAAGGACATCCCTGCGATCGAGCTTCCAGAAGAGAGCGAACCGCGCGATCGCTGGCTCCGTACCGCTGAGGTACAGAAGCTGCTTGACGCAGCGGCACGGCTGCGGCGCGGTTCCCGTATGTCACGGGCTGAACGCTTCTTGTGGCTGGCCCTCGAGACGGCCGCTCGTAAAGAAGCGATTATGGAGTTGACATGGAACCGCGTTGATTTTGAGATCGGCGTGATTGATTACAACGTGCCTGGGCGCATCCGCACAAAGAAGCGGCGCGCCGTGGTGCCGATCTCCAAAGCTTTACGCCCTGTGCTCGAACGTGCCTACGCAGAGCGTGAGAGCAACCTCGTTATGGACAATACGGGGGAGATATGGGCGGCCGTGCAATTGGTGGCGATCGAGGCTGGTTTCGGCGGTGAACGCCCTAAAAACCTCCGTTTGGCCAGGCCAAAGGCGACAGGGGTGTCACCCCACGTCCTGCGGCATACGGCGGCCACACACATGGCGAGGAACGGCGTTTCGCTGTTCAACATCGCCAAGGTGCTCGGCAACACGCTGGCCGTTGTGGAGAAGACTTACGCGAAATGGTGCCCGGATAACCCGGCGGGGACTGTGGATAAGATTTCAAACGGGGTATTGGAGGCAGCAGAATGACCCAAGACAGATCACTTACAAATGAAGAATTTTGGAACGTAGCTGAAGCGACGTTATCTCGCGCGGTGGCCAAAAAGAAGCTTGCCGCGTTCACGAAGGCAGACGTGGAGTTTTTGATACGCGCAGCACAGCGTCGCGCTGAAGGCGCGACAAGTTTCGGCCCTCGCTACGAGCAGCTTGTTGGCCTTGGTTTGTACGAAGGGCTTGAAGATGTCATCGCGCGCAATGGGGCACAAGTGCCCGAATCGGGCGTCAAACACGACCAACATTGACCTACATCGAACGACACTGAGCTGGACAGAAAATTGAAAAGACGGACATCTCCATGACCTACAAGAACTTACAGAATTTTGACAAGGGTATTGGTAAGGGAGAGGTCGAGAGTTCAATCCTCTCCGGCAGCACCACAAAACCCTTCAACGAAATCAATAACTTGGGCGACGGTCACGCGCATGGCCGAGTGCCCATCATACGCCCGTTTGGGCACTGTTTTGCGCACTCGAGTAAGGAGTAAATAATGGACCACGGGCCAAACCCATACACCCGCCCCGCAATAGTAGCATGGTTCATTCTTATAGTCGTGATTGTCTGGGATAGCGAGATACGCGCTGCGGCCGCGCAGTTTTTGCGGTACTTGGCAGATCACATCTGACCTAGCCGTACATCCCAGCTACGCCGGTAGACGCTAGAAGCGCTCTGCGCTTGATCTGCGCAGCTTCCTCTTCTGCGGCCTGCCGCTGTTTACGTTCGTCTTGCTGCTGTAGATACAGACTGGCGATGTCCATAAGCGAGGATTCTGGCGGCGCACCGATGATAGATTGGCCGTACATGGCGGCCAGATCGGTCGGTGGCTGAGGCGGCTGTGGCGCTTGCGGTGGGCGGGGTTGCTGGGGCGCACCGTTCGGTGCTGGCAGTGTGGACTGCGCGCGTAAATTCTGAGCGCCAGCTAGAACCGCGCCGCCGAACCCGCCGTAGCCTCTTGATGGGTCCTGGTCTCTGGCCCCTGCCAATTCCACGTGCCACGCTTCGTTAGAAAGCGGGAAAGCCAGGCCGTACTTCGGCGCGTTCTTATGCGCCCAGTCTTGCGCTACGGGGCTTAGATATTTGAGATCGGCCGCGTACCCGTGATTGTGCAGGGAACGGCCTGGCGGGGCCACCCAGCGGCGGGCTGTAGCTTCGTCGCCATACTTGGCCAGCGCCGCCTGCCACAGCTGCGCCTGACGATCGTTCGAGCGGTAGCCCGACCCAATGCGCAGTGATTGCTGGATCTCTGGAGGCGCTTCAGCGAACATTCTGGCCAGCGCACTGGAGAACTTCGGGTTCATGCCAGAGAAGCTGTCTTCCCGTTCTGCGCCGCCCATAGCGAATCGACGGAGTTCTTCTGCCATCAGCGCCCCTCCAGATTGGCCGCTGCGTCTTTGGCCTTGTTCTGGCTGGCCGCAAATATAGCGCGCATAATTGGGTCTTTATATTCTTTAACGATTTCCTGAACGGCGTTCGGTGGGGCTTCAGCCCCCGCGCGGGTTCCGCCCGAAAGAATGATCTCCATCAGCTTGTCAACGTTCTTGCGCTCGGTCTCCAAAGCCACGCGACGAGCCCCCAAGCCAATCACAGGTGCTGCGGCCGCGCCGACAAATGGGCTCCCAAATAGACTTCCGACCGCCGCACCAGTCATGCCGCTCATACCAGTGCTGACTGTCCCGGTCGGGGCCAGTTTGCCAAGCCAACGAACGACATTCTGATCAGTCGTCCCGAAGACTGCTTGTTTGAGCGCTTCAGTTTCGTCAGGCGTGAAGCGGTTACTCTTGTTGTGCAAAAGCAAGCTTTTCAGCGCTTGCCGTGTGGTGTTCTCTTCATTCATCCCAGAACCAGAAGACGATGCGTTCAATTTGGCGCGTTCTACTGCGGCCTGAACATCGTCGGCTTTTGCTGTTCTCGAGTACAATTCTCGCGCTCTTGGGTACGCTTCAGCGGCCACCTGTGCGTTGCCCGTGAGTACGTCTCCTGTCTGTGGAGAAGACACGGCTTCGTCAATGCTATTGATAATCCGTCGTACGGCTTCGTTATTGCCCTTGTTCATTGGGTCAAACCCGTTGCCCGCGACCTTCCTTAACGTATCTAGTCCTTTGACCGTTACGTTCTGGCCTTGAAAATCCTCTAGGCGCCTTAAGACGGTGGCCGCCCCTGGCTGTAGCGCGGGGTCGTAACCCATGTCTGCCAATTTAGACGTTACGGTATCACGCAGCTTGGTCATCGCGTCAGGCGTGAAGATGACCCCCGAGTTATCGGCCGCGTCGTAAGCTGCCGTTTTTGCAGCTTTTATTTCATCATACGTTGGGATCTGCGGCTTTTTATTGAAAGCGCCAGCAACTTTATCTACTGCACCAGACGCCGCTTCGCCCAGTGCTTGGCCAGCCGCCCCGAATGCGGCGCCTGTCACCGCACCTCTGATCGGGTCGGTATCGTGGCCTGTTGCGCTTAGCACTCCGTACCCCGCGCCTTCTACGCCAGCCAACCCAGCACGGCCAAGCGCGCCTGTGGTACCAGTTACGCCTTTAGCGAGCGACGGGAGGACGCCGCCTGCTTTTAGAACCTTTCCTGGGCCTAAAATTGCTCCGCCTATGTCCGCAACAGTTCCTGCTAATCCCGCGCGCGTACGCGCTTCCTCTGTCAAAGCACGCTGTGGTGCAGCGCCTGTTCCGTCGAGGTAGCCAGCTAATTTATCCATATAACCAAACGACGCCCCATCCAGACCCAAACGAACTATGTCGTCCGCTGCTTGTGGGAGCTGCCTGTACCAAGGCATCGCGTCAAATTCTGACTGCACAGTGGCCGGGTCTCTTGGCCCTGCCGCCTGCCCTTGTGGAGCCGCGCTGCGCAAGCGTTCAGTTTGGGTTTTGACAGTGTTCTGCACTACCTCTGGAGGCGTCCCTTCAGGGAACTCCAGAACGGTGCCGTCAAAGAGCTCGGCTTCAATCATTGCACAAGCTCCCCGTTCTCGTTAAACCGTAGACGCTTTGGCGATTCGGCTGGTGACGCTTGTGTTGGCACGGTTGGGCTTGCCGCAACGGGCGGTGTCATTGGTGCGCCACCACTAAGCGATCGGCTAAGCTCTCTGGTCGGGTCGTTATTCTTATAATACTCCGCCATAGCGGTCTTAAAGCCTTCATCGATACGGCCGTTCTTCGCAATGTAATTCTGACGAAGGTCGTTAAGGTCAATTGCCCGCTGTTGGACGGCCATGTAATACTTGGCCAGAAGTTCGTTGGCTTGACGCGAGTTTCCAAGCGATATTGACATGCTCTTCAAGAAGTTTCTGTCGGCATCGGACATCGCGCCTGGCATCCCCGCGCCATTGCTGGGGTCTCTAAGCTTCAAAGAAATCTGGTTGCCGAGCGCGTTCAGCATCTCAGACGGCCCTGTTGCGCCGCCATCTACACCGAAAGCGTTGAGCGTCTTCCTTACGGCAAGTGTGGCCTCGGCCAGCACCCCTTGGTCAACATTAGGATTGTTCACGGCTGCCAGAACTGCGTTGTACGTTCCGCGGTCCGCGAGTGAGCGGTTAGCGTTGGTGAATATCTCTTCGTTAAGTTTTACCGCGGCTTCATCCGCCGCTTGATCGTACTTAGACTGCTGCTGACCGCGGCCAAGCGCTGCTATGTTCTGGTCATACGCAACGCGGCGTGGGTCGCCTTCAGGAAGCGCGTCACGCTCTTTAATGAGCCTCGCCAGCGGGCTAGGCTCCGCTTCTTTTGGCGCGGGTTGCGCGCCTGTTCGGACGGCTTCGCCAGGCGACATATACTTGGCTTTCCCCGTAACTGGGTCGACCCCAGGAACGGGCGCTTTTTCGCCAACAATAGCGTCAACGAGCATCTGGTCAGTGATCTGCCCACTCCCGCGTAGCTTGGCCTGCTCCTGAGCTTTGAACTCTGATTCATTGAGCGGTTTCGGCGCGCCTTGAACAGCGCTCATTGCAGGCAGGCCGATCGTACCAGCCACCTCTACAGGGACGTCTGGACGAACCTGACCTTGGCTGAGTGGGCCGTAGAGTTGGCCAATCGTGGAGCCGCGAACCGTGTTGGCGTTTGTGGCCAATTGTGTCTGAGACGCTACGTCCTGTCCGCGCCGCGTTGTAGCGTTGCCTTGGTCCACGGCATAGTAGGACCCAGAGGGGTTGTACAACCCGCCCATAACCGCCATTCTATCTGCGCGCGTCTGGTCGTAATTTGGATCTTTGCTATAGTTGTATAGCTCCGCTAAGCGTTCGGCCTCCTCTTTCTTTTGCTTGGCCACAGCGTATGCCGCCATGTCCTTAGCGCCCGGAGGAGCGAACAGCTGCGCAATTCCTGAAAGTGCTTCGCCGATTGCTGGGTCGTTGTGTGTGTTTTGTCTAATCGGCATGATGTCACCCGTACAATGAGTAGGCGTTGCCGCCGTAAAGAGAAGCAATGCCGCTTGGTCGCGCCTTAGGTGTTGGGACACCAGGTGGACCATATACTGCACCCCCGCCTACAGTTGGGGCGGTGCCACCAAACAGGCTCGGGAATGACTGCCCGCTGAGTCCAGCTGTGACGCCAATGTTGCCCAAACCGCCCGCTATCTGCCCCAGCATGGCCAAATTCCCGCCCTTTTGACTGGCCGCGTCTAGCTCGAGAGGAAGCACCCCTTGAGACCCGCGCTTGAAGCCCCCAATTTGACCAATTTGACTTGCGTCACGCGCCTGTAAGCGGCTGATGCCGCCCAAAAGATCGCCGAACGAGCGCAGTTCACCCAAAGCGTTACCCGCCCTGTCTGTGTCTGCTTTGGCTTGGCCGCGCTGTTTGGCCTCTTCCTGCACAGTAATGTTGGACGAAGTTGTGGGGAGCGCGGCTTCGGCGCTGGGCGCGGCCACTTGCTGCGTTGTAAAATAATCTTTCAGTTGCGTGGCTTTTTCGTTTTGCTGCCCCTCAAAATTCTGATAGCGATCTTGGGACTTCACGTTCAGCGCGTCAGACTCTCTGTCGAGAGTGGACTGCCGAATACGCTCTGCGGCCAACGCGTCTTCTCTGGCGTTAGCGGCTTTTGAGGCCGCAGCTGAATTTAAGCCTGTAGAAAGCCCCGTTAGCGCAATTCCAGCAATTGTAACAGGATCACACATAGCTAGCCCCTATTCTGCACGGCATCGCGCGAAGGGGCGAATAAGCCTGTTTGATACCGAGGCGCTTGGTAGCCGCCGTAGTAGTTTGCGCGCTCAGCTGCCGCTTGCACGCCTAGACCAGCCTTAAACTGGCCAAATAAATCCGCAATAGGGCTGTACGCCGCTGGCTGCGACAACGCGGACGCCCGAGATATTGCGGCGTTCGCTGCACCTTCTGCATCGCCCGTTGCGTTCAACGTAGTGATAAGACCAGATCTCGCGTCTTCTACCGAGTTACGTGCCTGTGTTTCGTAAGACAGCGCGTCGTCGGCCACCTTCTGCTTGTTTAGGTCATATTGCTTCTGAAGCTCCCCAGCTTTTTGCCCGCGTACGGAACTATCAAGATTTCCGGAGCGCGCCAAAGCGAACGTCAGCTGTTTTTCAGCTTCGCTGCGCTGGTCTTCAAGCTGCGGGTTAGCGTAGTCGATGTACGACTGTTTGCGTTTACTATAGAACGCATCGTTGAACCCTGTTGGGCCGTCAAAAATATTATTGACCCGCTCAGTGCCTTCGCGAATTTTCTGTTGACGAGCTTGTTCTTCTGCTCGTGCTGCTGCGGCTTCCCCGCCGCCTCCGCCTTTACCGCCGCCCATGTATCAGGCTCCGTCTCAATGAGTAGCCGACACGTTCAAATCCAAACTTTTCCAGAAATGACGCCGTCTGCTCAGAATTAAAACTGTTATCATTACCGCCGATGATCTCTTTCGCGCCGAGCTGTTCGCTCCAAGCTATGAAATGCTTCATCAGCAATGCGGCTGTCCGACCTCCGCGCCTATCCGGACGAACATATAGTACACGTTGCACAGTATAAAGTCCATCGGTAAATTCGTACCCGCAGATCAAAGCAACAAGAAACCCTACGATTCGTCCTTTGTCTTCGGCCACGAATATAGTGGGGTCTGCCGTGTCTATGTAGCGAAAGTATGTTGCGCGGACTATGTCTTCCTTAAATTCGTGTTCCGCTCGTGTAGCTGCTGCGTTGTCTCGCGCCATCTCTACAATTTCGTCAACGTCTTCTTCAAACCCCAAGCGAACAATCATTAGCCACCTTTGAAAATTGAATGTAGGACTGACCAGCTTTTCCGTAGTTCTTTAGCGGCCCCGTTTCTGGGGTCAACCCGATCGAGCGCAACCATTTATGGACGTCTGAGTATTCGGCCAAGGACACGGCCTCTATGCGGTGTATGCCGTTGGCGAAGAATCTGGGGAACAATTCATTTCGGATGAACTTCGTAATCGACAAGGCGATTTCAGGAAATTCTGGCGTTGCGAAGAACAGCAGTGTTATGACATTAGGCCGAAGCTCGAGCGTACCACCAATACAAATTGGCCGATCGCCGATGGCGCCGCACATCACGTCGGAGCGGCCGCCGTAGTTTCTGGCAAGTAGATTGGCCAAATCCTCTCTGGTGTCAACAAAAGAGACGCCGGAGAACTCTAGAAAGTCCCGATCGCGCATATTAAACGCAACTAAGCGAACTTCCTCAGTGCTGGCTCGCTCAATCCTCATCGGCGGAGCCTTCGTAGTGCATTACGACTGAACTTAAACGGGCGTACCCGCTTCCTGTTGTGCGGAACCGTGGACTGATGTGCGTGCTTTCGCCAATAGCCGGAACGCGATCCAAATTGTAGGTTGTTTTTGACAAGACGCCAATTTTGTCTTCCGCGTCAACATTAGTAGGGTCAAGCCCTACATAAGTTGCCCAGTTACCTTCTAAAGCTGCGTCAACGCCAGTCCAAGACTTGCGCTTTGTGGGCGTTTCTGCGTCCAGGTATGGAAGCCAAGCTTCGGCCACTGTCGCGTCGTATGTCAGAGTGGTGTTAGAGCTGCCGTACACATAGATGATGTTGCCAGAGCGAATGTGCACACGCCGCTCATACACGGCTACATCGTCAACAGTAAAGAGCTCCTCGTCGCCATCGACTACGATGCTTGGTGTGTATGTTGACCACGCGCTGACTTTGGCGCCGTTGAAGAACGAGAATACATATATGACGTCCTTCACAATCATCCAGAATCGACCGTCGCGCGGCTCTATGACGCCGAACACCTTTTTGCGTTCGTCAGACGTTAAACCGCTTAATTTTTCTACAACGATAGAATCAATCGGAACTCCGATGTCCGTTGTGGCGGCCGAGTCAGTGCTTTGGCGTGCGCGAAGCGAACGGATGCCGCTCTCGTCAAGGTAGAACTGATCGTTGTCACCAAATTGCGTAACGCTGTTTGGGCTGAGTGTGCCAGTATTGTTAAGCACCTGAGACTGTCTGTTCAAAGAAGGGTCTGGATCTACATACTCGATAATAATTGCACGGGGAGAGTAAACGGCCAGCTTGTCTTGGTACTGGCTGAGCGCAGACAGCTCTTCAATGCCAGAAGCTTCCGAAGACATGTCGATAAAACCAGCGCCAACGCTATCTGTTGTCCACTGCGTTGGGGCTGCAACACCAGAAAAGTGCAGGACTGTGCCTGAAGTTGCGTACACCTTTTTCCCAACAGTGCGAACAAACCCGCCAGGGGTAAATGTTGACCCGTCCGCACCGTTGGCCATTGTCAGCCCCGAACTTGGACTTACTGTCAAACCGTCGGCCAAAGTCATTGTCACGGCCTTGCCGTTAGCTGCAACGCCTGATACATCGGCCGCTACTGTCACGGACGTTCCGCTTGAAAACGCTTCGTACTCTGGAGACGAAGTGTAGGAATTGATCTCCGCAGCGATCGCTGCGGCTGTGTCTTCCAACGTGCCCGCCCAAGACACAGCAGTGTCTATGATCGACACGCCGTCCACTTTTATGTCTGTCACTTGCGACGGGTCACCAACGGTACCCCCCGCCATGTTATTAACACTGCCTACAGAGGCTGTGCCCGCAGCTGTTGGGGTAACAACGTAACCGTTTGGCCCTGTCCCAGTTGTAACAGCGGCTATGTTTACAATAGGCCCTACTGCACTAGCCGTGTAATCTGGGCTAGATGTGTACGAGTTGATCGCCGCGGCTACTGCTGTTGCCGTGGTAGAATTGTTCCCCGTGTGGTCTACAAACCCGCTTATGATGGCCACACCGTTGACGGTGAGCGCAGAAACGCCGTTAATGCCAGATCCTGACCCTGTCGTCCCTCCAGTGATAGTGAAAGAGCCCGTTGCCGCAGTTGGCACCCCTGCGTTGCCTCCTGTCAGTTGAAACACCGCGCGAGCTCTGCCGTCGTACCAATCATCAACAAGAGCGCCGTCATAAAAATGGAGCACGTCCCCGTTGTCATATTTTGCTACGACGTAAAGCTTACCCGCGTACACAGTGTACGACAGAACCTCGGTAAGGGACGGAGTGCCGTCTGGGTGCTCAAGCTGTTGGTACGACAAACCAGCAGGAAGCCCAGCTGGAGCAGAACTGGCGGTGCCAAAAACGTAAAGCTCCGACCCCGCAGTAGCCAGCCCAACCGTACCTTCTGGCAATTCGTATTCGGGCGTAAAAGCTGCGCGCTTTTCGAACTCTCCGCCGCGGGTGATGTGGCCGTTCACAGCCTTAACCAAAACGCCACCAGCTGTCGTTTCCTGCATTCGGCGTGTGTCTAACCCTCCGGTGAACTCTCGAACCCAAATCGTTCCCATGCGCCTACCCCGTTGAGTTGTAGACAGCTATGGGGAGGCGATCGTGTCTTTGATCTTGTTTCTGCCCTGCACCAAACATGCGGAATGAACGCCGCGGCATTTGCGCGCCGCGGAGCTTTGCGTACCGTTTGTTAGCCTGGTCCAACTTGAGCTGCGCGTCTTTTGCCCCTGCCGCGGCCAAGTGTTCGGCCGCGCAAAATAGAATGATGAGACGATCGTCCAAATCGGCGCGGTCTGTATCGTCAACGAGTGGCGCAAGCTGCTTGATGCCTGTAATCTTCACTATGCCTTCTTGCGTTGTTTCACTGCCGTCGGCATCAGGAATTGGCCAGATCTCGAGCTGTTCGTCCTCTGTAATCTTCCAGCGCAGCGGTGGCCACTGCCGTTCGTCAAGGTCGGAGTTATACGCTGTGTAGTGTTCGGAATCGATGCCAGGCAGTAGTTTGCAGTACGCGGCATCGTGGTAAACTTCGATCCTTGATATGCGATCGATGTCCAAATCTTCTGGCATGTCGTAGTAGCGCTGGCCGTTCTGGACAGGAAACTTGCGGTCAACACGAAGCAGCGGCCATGCAAAATCAGCCCACAGCCAGTCTTGAACGCGTTGAATGCGTTGAACTTGCGTGTCACGCGCTTGAGCATTGTGCGCCGGGTTGAGAGACAGGCGGCACTCCGATCGGTACATGTCGAGCAGTTTTACGAGCGTAGTGCGCCGTGCCATAATTTACCTCAGCTGAAAAGTGCGGGGTCCATATCCTCAATGCCGTCGTCTTCAGGTTCAGCTTCCACAACAGGAGCTTCAACTTTCGCAGGCTCCTTCTTTGTTTTTGCTGGTTTAGCTGGCGCGACGGAAGCAGAAACTCGGGTCTGGGCTTTGTAAAAGTCTTCTGGGAGGTCAAGCTCGGCGAATGTCTCGAATACTCGAGCGGCGGCGCCTGGGAATAGACGTTCTACGGCTGACGCCTTGAACTGGCCTTCATGTTGGCGGCCGTACTTTTCAATCAAGCGCTCGCGCTCGGCGCGGTGCGTGCGATCTACTACGCCTTTTGGCGCAATATCAAACACGGCTTCGTCACCGTGAACTTCGCGTAGCACGGCCACTTCTGCGGGTGTTACGTCATAACGCGGTACTGTATTTCCAGTGTCGCCGCCAATGGCGACAATAACGTCTGCGGTTTCCATTTTCTATCCTTCGGTTGGTTTGAAAAGCGGGGCCGAAACCCCGCTTCACAAGTTAAATAAGTTCGGACTGAGTCTTACGAATACGAATCTGGACAGACCCGTTGCCTTCGGCAAAAGCTGTAACGGAAGCCGCCTCGATAGAGAGTTTGCTTGCGCGGGTCAACGTGTTTGCGCCAGTAATAGCTGCGCCCTGAATTACAGCACCCATTGGCGTGCAAGCAGCCGATGTCAACGCGATAGTCCCACCAGTTACGTTAGTTGTGTCAATCTCAAGGTTAAGAGTGGCAAGTTTAGAAGCCGTTGTCACTGGGCGGTTCTGCACCCAGCAAACGTCTTCAATCACGCCAGCTACGCCAGGACGGAACTCTGTAACAACGTCTTGAGCAGTCGTGATGCTGGCCAATTCAACTGGGAAGGTGAGGATGATCACATTCTCGCCGTCTGCCTGTTCGATAAACAGCTCGATTGTCGATCCTGCGGCCCAAGTTACGTTAGAAGAGTTGGTCACTGTGATGTTTGACGCACCAAACGTTAAGGACATCTTGCTGTCAGCAGCTGTCCAACGGTCGTTACCGTTAACAATCACGTAGTGTGTTGCACCAGCTAAACCAGCGTTAAAGTCAAGTTGTGACGTTCCTGAGGGGTACGCTACGGTGAAAGTGCCTGTGGTTGCTACAGCAGACACAAGAATTGTAGATACGGTTGCAAACCGATTTTTGAGAGTAGCCATTTAAGTTCTCCAATAGTGGAATTTCAAATGACGGGGCTCACGCCCCGTCGAGAGATGTCTTACGCGATATCATACACCGCAGACGTATTGAGCTGTTTAGCGATCAATACGGCCGTGGTCGTGATGCCGTTGTACATTACGTAACGATCGTAAGGCCGTGCTGGGCTGTGCTTCTTCATGGCTTTGCCGTCCATGTAAAGCAGACGAACGCCAGTTTTGCCCATATCGATGATGTACATACGTTTCGACAAGCTCAAAGCGTCAAGGGTCGGATCGTACTCAACAGGGATACCCTTCCAAGTAATATCACCAAACGCGCCGTCCTGGTTGCCCTGGAAGCCAGTCTGTGAGTAATACCCGTTAGCACGCATTTCTTTCTTGTAAGCTGCAATGATGTCGGAGCCTGCAAAGATTTTGTAGCGCGTGCCGCCAGTGCGGTATTTACCCAACTGGAGCCATTCTTTTTCAAGAAACTCGATAAGCGCGCCGCCCGCAGTCGTTGACGACGTAATCGCATCTTGGCCGCCTGCGCTCGCAAAAGCGGCAGTTGCAGCGCGGTTACGCCACCAGCTGTTTGCAACACGGCCAATTGTGCCAGTTGTGCCGACCGCAGGAGAAGGAAGGATTAAAGAGCCGATACCGGCCAACGCTTTGGCGTCAGAAGTACCGTCGCCGTGAACCAACAGGTCCAAAGAGTAGGCGTAATCTTCGCCCAGAGTGTCATTCTTTTCTTCCAAGAGATTGGCCAGTGCGTGTTCTTCACGGCCTGACATTTCGCTTGTGGTCTGCTTGGCGTCGGATTCGATGATGTCGATCCCGTCGGTTTTCAACTCAGTGTGCGTCACAACCATACCGATGTGATGCTCGCGCCAGGGGAATTTGGCCCGTTTGATCCCCGTTGGATTATAGTAGGAAACCTGGTCGTCTCCAGAGTAACCTGTCAAAGACCCGCCGCCTTGCCCAGCTTTCACCGCGAAGGACACGTAGTCTTTACCGCCGGAGAACTTACCAGCTGCTTCGTTAAACGCCTTTAGCATAGGCTTGTTGGCGATGTTCTGTTTCCAGACCTTGCCCTTGTCGATGTAATTCTCAAGGACGGCTGCGTTAATGTTGGAAATTTCGTCTGATGTAAAAGCCATTGTTTTGGACCTCTAGTTGTTAGCCCGCTTTGCGGTTCGCTCGAATAATCTCTAACGTAGACATTTCAGCGGGCCGTTGATTGCCTGCGACTTGGCCGCCTGTTATGGGTTTAATTGCTGGTCTCTGCGGTGCTGCGGGAGGTGTAGCAGGACGATAACTTGCGTTTACGTTCTTATACGCCTTTCTCAGCTGCTCCGTGACGCCTTCTGGCGTCGTGGGCTTGCCGTCCTTCAGTTGCAGATACGCAATTTCCTTAACAAGCAACTCTGATTTGGCGTCGAAGTTCGGGTCTTTGATCCGGCGGTCTTGCTCCCAGCTTGCAGCTGCATTTTGCAACGCCGCTACTTTGGCTTGGGACTCTCGCGTTACACGCTGTTGTTCAGCGAACGTCTGGCTTGCTTGGAACGACTGCACCGCAGCTCTGGCCTTACTTACCTCTAACGCGGCCTCGTGGCTCAATTCGCCAGCTTGGACGCGTTGCGCGAGTTCGTCAGGCAGAACTTCTCCAGCAGCAACCAACAGCTTCTGAATGGTAGGCTTTAGCCTGTTCCACGCTTCTGCTGGGTTGGTCTTCATCAAACCCATGATGACCAAACCATCGGCCGCCTCTTCCCCGCTTAACCCTGCGGTGTCGAGGAAACTCTGGACGTTCTGATAGCGGATAGCGTCTTGTTCAAACGCTTTCGCCTTCTGCACGAGATCACGAAACCGAGGGTGCTTGTTAAGAGGGCCGCCGTGATAAACATCATCTTCGTCCGCCTTATCCTCGCCTTCGGCTTTTTCGCCTTCAGCTGTACCTTCATCTTCTTCGCCTTCGGCTGACGAGGCCGAATCGGGTCCATCCCGTTCCTTTACAACGTCGCGAACGACTGAAAGGAGATCGTCACCCTGGTCTCCGTCTGGTGCGGTTGACGACTCCGCGGTTTCCAGTTCAGCGGACAAATCCACTGCTGGTTCGTCTTTGGGATTGGTGGACGATTCCAAATCCTCTAGGTGTCCGTCCGTTGAGGGCATAAAGCCTCCTATGTTACGTTTTCACTATTACACCATGTCGGAAATAAACGCAATACACAACCTACACTCACGACAACAGAAGAAGGTAGGCCAGCTCGTTTGTGCTGCGCGCACTAAGCACTTCAGTCTCGGGCACTTTAACTTGGCGTTTCGGCCTGACGGCTGGCGGGGTGTATTTTGCCGTTGGCGCCACCGTTGGCGTCTCTACAGAAAACAAAGTAGGCAGTGCGGTCACCTGGCGACGTTTTTTGGCCGTCCCCTTTGGTGCGGGAGGCGTACCAGCGCGCTTTTCAATAAACTTAGCGATTATAGCGCTGGCTACGGCTTCAACTTCATCTTCCTGAGCGTTCGGCCGTGCCAAATGTTTGGTGCGCTTTACGTACTCAACCCAGCCGCCAAAACGACGTTTTGGCAACTGCTGAAACCCTAGCTGAAAACCTCTAGGACCTCTTTGAAACCCTATCATGTGACCCCTGTTATGATCCCGTTTTTAACGGTGACCGTTTGCCCTGTACCGCTTGTAAATGTACCCGTATAAAGCGTATCGGTAGCCGCTGGTAAATGGGGTATTTCTACATTTTCTGTATCGTTGTATATAAACAATTGCTTACTATCGGTGGTGTAGTGTAGCTCACCAGATATAGCACTACTTTTTGTTGCAGCCGTGTTTATATTTGCTGCAACACCGCTTCTTAACCTCAATCTTAAAACTATGTTGTTTAAGAATTTCATTAGCTTACCGTTCCCGTTGCAATGCAGGGTGAAGTTGGGCGCAATCTAAAATCTGCATTTGCAAAATCAACAAATAAAGGATTTGTTGTAGTACACCCCGTTCCTAAAGTCGGTATGTTTGAGCTTAAATTATAAAAACAAGAATACGTGATTGTTTCTACCAGCGTCCTGTTGCTGCCGCCATCTAAAGTACCACCACCTAAATTTGCTATTATACTATTTTTTGAAACAATCGTTCCGCCTGCTGTGCCGCGAGGCTGTATTAACCATAAAAGCTGTGTTGTTCTATTAACAACCACTGTATTTATTAGGTGTAATTGTGTTGTTCTCTGCCCTGCTAAAGTTCCCTCAGTTGATATGTTCAAATCATAGATTAGACAATTCGTAAGAATAACTTTTGTATCTGGCGCGGTTTGAAGATCCGTAACTTTCGCTATGCTGATACTTTGAACCATCTGGTTAGTAATCGTGTCGTCTTCTATCTCGTGGGTGTCATTCCAGTCTGAAATGACAATACCGCCTTCAGCCTTTGTCTCAAGGTCGTCACTCAAAGTCGATTGAAACCTGTGCTTTATGGCCATCACAGCACCACTTTCACGCCTGTTGGATTTCCGTTATTGTCTTTTATAAGTACTTTGTCCGCTGTGAGCGCAGTCAATACGACATTTGCAAGTACGTCAAGTCGAGCCCCTAGCCCTTCTACCGCTTCTTTTACCCCGCTGTCGGCAATGGCAGGAAGCACGTCCAATTTTTGTTCTACGCTTGCCAGGACCATCTCTAACGCCTCAATACGCGCGCCGACGTTGGCGACAGCGGCTACTTGTTGCTGCCGAAGTGCTAAATTTTCTTCGTCAAAGTCTGTTGGCTCAGGAAGCCCCAAATGCTGCCTTACGGCCCTATCCATGATCCCGTCAGAAGCGTCGTCTGGGAACTCTAAAACCTCACCAGTGTGCAATTGTGCGAGTTTAGGCATTTAACCGACTCCCATCTGCCCCGTATTTTATTGTCGGAGGCGTTTCGTGGTTGCTCCCCATAGGCGCGTCAGATCCAGACTGCTCAGGCGTTTTTTCTGCGTTGTCTGCGCCTTGACCCCCTTGCGCGTTCGGGTCGTTCTCAGCCTCGGCCACGTTTGGTTGCGTGTTCTGATTTTGCGC
>JACCDR010411908.1_pt1 | contig 47403 bp, 52 predicted proteins | sample 7446431 | NCBI WGS metagenome assembly JACCDR01 (sample SAMN15323443, study PRJNA562643) | freshwater metagenome | isolation source: river surface water | place: USA:Blue River Watershed | collected 2017-08-17 | reverse complement strand
CGGGTTATAGAAAGCTGGTTGGCAGAGCATGACAATCGACAGGATTGGAAGATCGATGTTGTTACCGTGAGAATGGTGCCACGTGAAAGGTATGCCTTACTAAATGTAATTGCTAACCTAGTTTTAGAGGTTTGATTCGGTCCGTTACACGGGAAACTAGTATGGGTGTGCCACGTGAAACATAAATACTAGTTTAATCCGTTTCATATGGAACAATTCCTTTCTATAAATAATCTCAGTATATAAGCGCTACTACTTGCTCTAGAATCAACTATTGTCTTCAGGAGTCGGTATAACAGTTAGGCATGTCTGCTCTAGTCACAAAACAAAAGAGCTCAGAATTTCCTGAGCTCTTTTGTTTTGTCGGGGAGCCGGGAATCGAACCCGGACCACACGGTCCCAAACCGCGTACACTACCACTATGCTACACCCCGTGTGGTAGAACGAAACAGAAATCTTCTAATTTCGTGGCTTCGATAATAGCATTTCTTTTTTAAAAATGCGAATAGAATTTTGCAAAACAGACTAAGTAGTGCACAATGATGCGCTATGATGCACCACTACCTTCGTAAAAATTTCGAGTCTCCGTTGACAGAGACAAAAACGATCGAGTCTGGAGTCTGGACTCATGTAGCGGGTCACTCTGATGATGAGATACGAGCGATGATCGCTGACTATGGTCTCGAGGAGGCAATAGTCGAAGATATTAAAGACTTTTTTGAAGTTCCGCGGTTCGAGATTGAAGAGGGAAAGGCCTATTTCTTTACTCGGTATCCTTATGACGTAAAGGATCATGATATAGATACGGCGCCTATCCTTTTTATCCTTACTGAATCAGCATTGATCACCATCGCTGAACAAGAAGTGCCATTTCTTAAGTCTTTTGTGGAAGGGAAGCGTCAATTTGTCACAACGGAAAATACTAATCTCTTTTTGCAAATGCTTACGGCGCTCATGGTGGCCTACGAACGTAAGCTTACCCGAACCAGAAAATTGGTATATCGTGACATGGGACGGGTACGATCTATTCGCGGCAAAGACTTACAGCGACTCGTGTTTATTGAACAAGAGTTGAACGAAGTGATATCAGCGCTCGTGCCAACCAATGTCTGGTTTAGCCATTTAACCAAGGGTAATCAACTCCGCTTTACAGAAGCCGATCGAGAACTGCTTGATGACCTGCTGATTGACTGCGGCCAGCTGATTGATTCGGCCAAGACCATCCTCAAGACAATTCAGAATATCCGCGTTGCCAGTGAGGCTATTCTTGCTCAGGGACTTAATAATACGATTCGAACACTCACCGCGGTCACCATTTTGCTCACTATACCAACGCTCATCTCCTCACTGTTTGGCATGAATGTACCGTTACCGATTCAGGACCACCCGTACGCCTTTTATGTGGTGCTCGGTATTATTTTGACTGCCGTTGGAGTCACTGTCTATTTCTTTCGCAAGAATCGGTGGATGTAGTGCCTCAGTAAGCGCTGCGTAATAGTAAAGAGGCGGAGTGATTCCGTGGTATTATGCCAGCCATGAAACAACAGATCATTTATGTTCATGGCGGGGACTCCTTTTCCCGTCAGGAAGATTTTTTGACATTCTTACGAACAACACCGCTTCGCGACTCAATGGTGAGTAAAAATAAACCACAGCGGTGGACTGAAAGTATGGTTGATGAGCTTGGGGATGACTTTGAGGTATATATGCCTAGTATGCCAAATAAGCACAATGCTCGGTATGAAGAGTGGGTTATTTGGTTTGAACGCCACCTTGAACTCGTGGCCGATGGAGTATGCTTAGTTGGGTGGTCGCTGGGAGGTATGTTTCTCGTAAAATACCTCAGTGAGAATCCACTTAGAAAACAGGTATCCGCAGCCTTTATCTTGGCTGCCCCCGGGGGTAATTTTTCGGTCGTGGATGGAATCGATGCAGATTGTGCAGATTTTAGGCCACACAGCGAAAAGGTAAATATTCTCCCCCAAAATGTCTCGCGACTCGAGTTCTGGCACTCCCAAGATGATTTTGTTGTGTCTATTACTGAGCTTGCGTGGTATCGCGAGCACGTTCCGGGCGCCATATTTCGTGTTTTTAATGACAAAAACCACTTTTTGCTACCTAAATTACCTGAACTTATAGCGGCCCTCAAAAATCTATAGTGGCTATTCTGCGGTAAGAATTCGTCTATCGGAGCGTCTACGTATATAATGGTTTTTACATGCGGAGGCCTACATCAGCTGACAGTGTGGAAAGCCAAGAAGATCGTTTTTTGAAAGCTTTCGATGATTACAACGACGCGCTTTTTCGACATGCGAGTATCCGCATTAGTGATCGAGAGCGGGCGATTGACCTTGTACATGATACGTATACCAAAGTCTGGTCATACGTTCGTGCCGGTCATCAAGTAGAGTCGTACCGATCATTTCTATATAAAGTGCTCAATAATCTCATTATTGACGAATACCGGAAAAAGAAAGAACTTTCTCTCGACGCTCTGCTTGCTGAAGAGGGTACCGATGAAGGCTCTTTTCCGGAATTGTCCGAGAGCACCACTGAGGCGCTCGCTGCAACTATTGATGGTCGGAAAGCCTTTACCCTTATCGGGCACCTGTCTGATGAATATCGAGAGGTCATCCTTCTTCGATTTGTGGACGGCCTTGGTCCGCGAGAGATTAGTGAACTTATTGAAGAATCAGAGAATGTGGTCTCGGTCCGTATCCATCGAGGCCTCAAGTTGCTCAGGCAGCTCTTGGAGGGGAAGGTAGTCAAATCATCCGAACACACAACTCGATCAATAAAAAAATGAAACGTTTCACAGAACAATTAGAAAGCAAAGCTCGTACGGTACGCTTGAGTGCCAGCGAGCGAGCTGAACTGCGCGAGCGGGTTGTTTCGTATGTGGAATATCATCCGCTCCCGCTGCGGCTCAAAGAGGAGGGTATTCTCACTGAAGGTTCTGTAGTTACTCCAGTTCGCCTCGTTCATTTGAATCTTTGGCGTCTGCTTCAGTGGTCTGTGGCACCGCTTGCTGTCCTTGTATTTAGTGTTTCGTACCTTGCCGAACGAGCAGTTCCTGGCGATGCGCTCTATGCAATCAAGGTCAGTGTTAACGAAGAAGTTCGGGGAACACTTGCTCGTACTTCGTACGATAAGGTAGTCTGGGAGACCGAACGACTCAATCGACGTATAGCCGAGGCTCGACTCTTAGCGAGCGAAGGGCGACTCACCGAGACTGTGGAGGCCGAAGTAGCTGAGGCGGTCAAGGTTCATAGCGATAATGCTCGGCGTGAGATTGAGGTTTTGAAGCAGACTGATCTCGAAGAAGCTGCACTCGCATCAATTGCGCTTGAAACAACAATTGATGTTCAGACTACTGCTTTAAAAAATGAAGCCAATATAGTAACAAACGAGGATCACAAGGAGTCCTTGATTGCCTCAGCACTCGAAGATACGCAAAATATTGAAATAACTACGACGGTGGTAGATACCTTACCTTCGTATGAGCGACTCATGGCTCATGTTGAACAAGAGACAACTCGATCACGAGAATTGTTACAAAGTGTGCGCAAGAATGCGACTCCAGATGAGCAAGTCGATATTGAACGTCGTTTGGCTGATATCGATCGTTCGATTAGTGAAGCAATTGAATTTTTGAGTACGGACGAAGTAATGGCGCGAGAGGTTTTGGTTGACGTTCTCGAGCGCAACCAGCGTTTGGTTGTTTTTATGACGAATATTGATATTCGGAGTACGGTTACGGTTGAGGAAATTGTGCCGGTAACACTGACGACTGAAGAGCGTAACAGTAAGCTTGCTACAGATATTGAGGAGACGCTACAGTTAGTGGTGCGAATAGAAGAAGCGCTCACGGTGATGACACTACCTGTTGAGTTGTCTGAGAAGATAAATCCCGCGCTCCTTGAAAGCAAGGCAATCGCTTCTTCGACACAGGCTCGTCTCCCGGTTGTTGAAGCTGAGCTTGAGACTGTCGAGACAGAAGTTAGAAATGCGTTGGCTTTGGCTCAAGATATTGTGGTTGCAATCGGGCTTGATCTCGGTACCGAGGTTGCCACTGACCCAAATGAAGTTCTACCAGTAGTTGATGCAGTCATCGACACCGAGGCTACTTCTACAGCCACCACCACGGAAACAACTGATGTAAGTATTGATACTCAGGTTGATTCTATAGAATCCGGGGTAGAGTTGACTTCTAATGTACAGGGAGTATAGTAAAAACATGCGTACAGACGCGATCATGCTAGAAAATACTAAAGTCAGTTCTTTTGGCTTTATTATGTTTTGGTTTCTCAGCTTTAGCTGGTGGTCGGTTACTGTATAGAGAGATCTAACTCCTAAAAACACAAAACCGACCACCTGGTCGGTTTTGTGTTTTTAGGGACCAGTTGTTCGCGGATAGCCTTGAAGATCATTCAAAGTTATCCGCGAATCGCAGGTTATATCCATACGGATCAACCTTCTTCGCATAAGAGGAGCGGGACCCGCGATAGGGAAGCCTGCGATCAGTTCTTCAACAAGCTTGATTAAAATGGAGGTGGCTATGCCACAGACTGTCTTTCATCACGACGTGACGACCTCGTACCCCAAGGAGGAGCTCAAGGACCTGCCAGGTGTGCCGGTCTATGCCGCTCGCGTGTTTGCGAGCACTCGCCCAGGGGACGCTGTCATCTTGCCGCCGGAAACTGAGGAGCACTATCCCTGGATTCAGCGACACTACGATGACATTGGCTTGCCGGTCGCGAAGACCGTTGTCTTTGGTCGTCACGATCAGGTGCGTGAGTTCCCCAACCACGATCTGAGCGTCTTCTATTTCGGGCCGGCAGAAGATGCTGTGCGACCGAATCGTCGCTGGCGGGATACGGCGGCGTACTTGAATTCCAAGAACAACTTCGTTCGTCTCTGCCAGGAGCTCAATGTTCCGGTACCGATCACGGTCTGCGTCGATCAGTCCGAGCCCCACCACGTCGACTTGGTCGGTTTCGAACGGGTTTTCCCGGTCTACGTCAAGGTCGCGGTCTCAGCTTCTGGCTTCGGTGTCTGGCGCTGCGAGACCTCTGAGAAGTTTCGTTCGGATGTCGGCCGTCTCACGGTGCCGTTTCAGGTCCAAGAGGCGTTGCCGCTCGGTACGCAGTTTCTCAATGTGCAGTACGAAGTCGGTCCAGATGGTTTGGCGCTGCGTGGTCCGATCACCTTCCAGGTGCTCAAGGGCAACACCCATTCGGGGAATCGCTTTCCGACACCGTACGCGGCTGGTGACATCTATGCCGCCACCGATCCGCTGGCGAGGTGGGCAACTCGCTCGGGGATGCAGGGCGTCTTCGCGTTCGATGTGGCAGCAACGCCTGATGGCCGCTTCCTGCCGATCGAATGCAACCCTCGCTGGAATGGCGCCTCGTACTTCTCGAGGGTGGCAGAAAAGCTCACGGTCCCGGAATGGGAATCTCTCAACGTGAGCTTTCGGTATCGGAGCTTCGAAGGTTGCCATCTCCCCCGAGACCTTGCCTTCAGTCGCAGCAGTGGCGAGGGTGTCATCGTGGTGAATTGGGGCTGTGTCGGTGATGGCAAGGTCGGCATCTTCGTTGCTGGCAATGAGTCCACCCGTCGTGAACTCATTGCCGAGTTCGAAGGACGTTTCAGCTGATCAGGCTCGTTCCTTGGTCCATGTGTGACCGCAGTAGGCACCCTTCGGGGTGCCTCTTCTTTTTATTTTTTATTTCTTAGGTACAATCATGACATGAAAAAATACGCGCTGATGATCCATGGGGGAGCGGGGGCACTCGGAGATCTGGTTCCGTACCGAGAGAGTCTACAAAGAATCATTGAGCAAGTGTCAGAATCAGCAGAGGTTGGTAAAAGTGCACTTGATCTAGTTACCGAAGCAGTGACCCTCCTTGAGGATGATCCACTCTACAATGCTGGAAAGGGTTCGGTGCTTAACGCTGCGGGACATATTGAGTGTGACGCGTCAATTATGGATGGACGTGGTCTTGAGGCTGGCGCAGTGGCAGGTGTCACTGGTGTAAGAAATCCAGTGCTATTGGCTCGCGCTGTTATGGAAAAGAGTCCGCACGTGATGTTGATTAGCAAAGGGGCCGAAGAATTTGCCCGGGCTGAGGGTTTTTCGGTTGAGGCTGAGTCATATTTCATTACGGAAGCTCGAATAAAGCAGCTCGCTGAAGCTCGAACTAAAGATAAGATCGTTCTTGATCATAGTGATGTGGAGGAAAAGAAACTAGGTACTGTTGGTGCTGTTGCGATAGATAACGAAGGAAATATCGCTGCGGCCACCTCAACTGGTGGGGTAGTCAATAAACGTTTTGGTAGAGTGGGGGATACTCCAGTTGTTGGCGCAGGAGTGTATGCAGAAAATGGTCTTTGTGCGGTGTCATGTACTGGTTACGGAGAACAGTTCATCCGTACCTCAGTTGGTAAACATATTGCCGAGTGGATGCGGTATCACGAAGTATCTGCCACTTTGGGAGCGAGGGAGGGAATTGATTTTCTTGTAAAGCGTGTCCAGGGACTCGGTGGAGTGATAGTGGTCGATTCCAATTATCAGTGTGCTGTTGCACATAGTACTCCGATGATTCTCGCTGCTTCAAAAACTAACCATTCCAAAACCAAGTTGTATTGCTAGCAGTATGCACAAAGTTTTACTCATCCAATTTCGGCTTACTGAATCCGCTGTCGTACGGGAGCAAAAAATTATTAGACAGCGAATTGGTGCTTCGCTTGAGGTTGAAGCCCTCTCAGCCTTTGAGGAAGCGGTTGACTGGAATAATCCCGAAGCAATCCTGAGTCCTTATTCAGGCGTTATCCTTGGAGGTTCCGGGGATTTAGACTTTGATGGTGGTCGAGCAGCTGATGATAAATTTCGCGCGATGTCGTATGAAACACTCGAACGACTGCGACCACTTTTAAGCTACCTGTTTACTTATGACATCCCTACCCTCGGTATATGTTATGGGCACCAGATGATCGGTGCGTATGCAGGTGCTCGAATACATGCTGATCCGCAGCAAAAAAAGATACGTTCACATAAAGTAACTGTTGTGGCAAACAAAACTGACCATGCAATTTTTTCAGATCTTCCGAATGAGTTTGTGGCTCACTATGGACATAAAGACGTCCTTGATCGGGTGCCTGAGGGGGCTTGTTTGATTATGCAGGGAGGCGATGCGTGCCAAGTCTCGGCACTCCGCTACCAGACGAATATTTTTACCGTCCAATTTCATCCGGAATTAACCGCAACTGAAATGGTGGATCGTATAAAGAATTCACCGGGTTATATGCCGCATGGTGGTAGGCCCGAAGAGGTGTTTATTGACGACCCGAGTTCAAATAAAATACTCTATAATTTTGGTCGCTTTATCGCTGCTGGTATTTGGTAGTTAATTTTCGAGCTCACTTTCAAGGAGGGTAAGGAGAAATGGCGCCAGTGTTTCCATAAATACTTCACCACGACGAGAGAGGTTGCCAGATATATTTCGCTCGAAGGTGAAACCGGTTTCCTCTTCTATTGTCCGTGCAATGTGTGAGGTCGTGATAGCACGAAGGCTCCCAGGACCGTCAAGCGTATCATCACCTCGAGTAACGATCATGCCAATGACTTCACCTTCGTCATTAAGCACTGGCCCACCAGAAGAACCCTCTGCACCGACGATACTTCCTCGAATTGAGAAGACATCAGCAGTGTTTGAGCCAAAGGTATACAGCTCTGAAACGCTTGTGCCAGCGGCTCGAGGGATGAGCGGGGTCGAGGCTCCTTGTTTGATAAGTTCTGTGGCAGGATATCCCGCTGCGGTGACAACATTATTTCTGATTGAAAGTGGCAAGAGGTCTGTGTTTGCCTTGAGGGCTGGAAATTGGGCCGGTAGTGGTTCTCCCGTGAGTGACGAAGTGACGTAGAGAAGCGCATAATCACGTTCCCCGGTACCGGTTGGGGTAGTAGCGTCAATGACCGCAGCGTTTTCTTGTACCCAAGCAGGGGGAATGTAGAGAAGCTTTGCTTCATATGCAATCGAGGCGGGATCTCCGTGACGGATGACACATTCAGCATCTCCAAGGAGACTGGTGTCACCAAGGAGAAGAAACTGGGCGACGTGTGCATTAGTCATAATGACACCGTCACTGTGAACAAAGAAGCCCGTACCGGTCGTGGTTCTGATGTAGTCATCAGTCGTAAAGGTGCAGAAGATATTCACGAGTGCAGGGAGCGGGTCGGTGGTGTATGTCGATGTTGTAACGGCGCTCGTAACAGCAGCTTGTTGGTACGAGAGGCTCTCGCGAAGGATTTTAGGAATGATTCGCTCAGTGAATCGAGAGGGTAGTGACGGTAGGGTATCGGTGCTGGTAGCAATTGTTTCTTCTGCAACTAAAGTCGACGTTTCATTATCAGCAGGGAGAAGTGCTATAACCCGATCAGCTAAGTAATTGGTAAAGCTTAAGTACCCAATAAAAATGGAGACGACAAATTGACTTATAAATTCCATCGTTTCAGTATACCGTATCGAGAGTCTGGAATTTTCGGCATATTGGTGATAGAATCGCCTCACCTGCGGGATTAGTTTAGTGGTAAAATGTCTGCCTTCCAAGCAGAATACAAGGGTTCGATTCCCTTATCCCGCACATATGAAATTGCGCCTTTGGGCGCTTTTTCATATTGTGCGAGTCACGTAAATGCCATTGAGGCATTTACGTGAGGAATCGAAGCCTGATTGAGCTGGATTATGAGGGTGCGAAATAATCTAGCCAATTGGGGTACTGAAACTGTAAGTTTCGATTCCCTTATCCTGCACACATAAAATAAAAAGCCTCCATTAAGGGGTTTTGTCTATGTATACGCTATTTAAAATTTGGCAACATATCGAACTATGTAGTAATTTAACCTCATACAGAACCGGAGACAAAGCGTCTTGGTACACCTTTAAAAAATAAATGTACTTTTATGAATGAAATACCCAATTGTTTTTACCGAGTCAGCGTAAAGGCGCTAGTTCTAAATGATACAAAAGATAAATTTCTGCTTTGTAAAGAAGCTGATGGAAGGTGGGACATTCCCGGTGGTGGTTTAGATTGGGACGTCAAACCACAGGACGATTTACCCAGAGAATTGATGGAAGAAATGGGGCTTAAGACAACGTATATAGCAGATAATCCGAGCTATTTTATTACTGGAAGGAGTACTAACCACCCTGAGATAAGAATTGCTAATATTTTGTATGAAACTAAGTTAGAGGATTTAAATTTCACACCCTCAGATGAATGTATTGAAATACGCTTTGTTAGCAAAGATGATGTTGAAGGGATGGAGCTTTTCGACGGACCTCGGAGACTTTTGGATATGTTTAACCCTGTGAATCACCGATAAAAGATCTAACATTGCCCTATCAGGTACATAAAAAACAAAACCAGCTTAGGCTGGTTTTGCTTAGTTACCTTCCACGTACTGCTTAAAGTTATCCAAGTATGCTTGCCATCCGTCACGTTGCATCTCAATAGGATTTTCTGACTCTGGTTCAAAACTTTGAATGATATGGATTCCTTCTGAGGTTTCTTCAAAGTTCACGACCACATTTCTCCCATCGTCTAGAGTGTAATCAAGAAATTTAGTTTCTACCACCTCGTTATATTTACCTGAATAGAGAAATTCAAAACTCCCATCCTTTGCAAACATGCGACTCGAGAATTTCCCGCCCTTTTCTAAGTGATTGGAAATTCCTTCTGCACCCCAGTCATCTGATGCAAATGCCCAGCCTGCAATGTGTTCAATCTGTGTCCAAAAATCCCAAACTTTTTGAAGCGGAGCCTCAACGGTAGTTCTTATAGTTATTTTATCCATAGGTTTATTCTACCGTATCTCTAACCGCAGGTTTAACGTTGTCTCATAAAGTTGTGTCGTAATTTTGTAAATAAACAAAGCCCCCGAGTGGGTCGGGGACTCGTGGTACCAGCGGGCACGCTTTACTTCCAATCAGCGATGACAGCTTCAATATTTGGATACCGCGGGTCGAGTCGATCGATCCCCTGTGCTTCGGCGATTCTGCATCGCCTCTGCAATTCCTCGCGGGCTTCATTCCAGTAGAACTGAGGGTCAAGCTCTCGAAGTTGGGCCTTGTGGTAGGCAATGGCATCCCGCTTAAGCGTTTCGTACCAACTGTCGTAGCGGTTGAGGAAATTTGCGCCGAGAATGGCGGGAATTCGAGAAAGACGTGGTGCTAATCTAAACAACACGACCTTAAGCAGTCTGGTGAAGAGCATGATCACTTCCCGGTGATGGCTGATAACCAATGTATATACACGCAGATAAAGCATAATGCAAACAGAGAGGTCTTTTTTAAGGATACAAGGTTCTCTTTGATAGAGAATCGGGAGTGAAAGAAAAGCCTCGAACTAGGTTCGAGGCGGGGACATGGGTTACGAGCACTTTCCTCAGGCTGCGGCGAGTTGCTTGAGGGTAGCTTCGTTCAATTGCTGCCCGCTACCGTCGCAGTTGACGGTCGGAACCGTCCTGAGGTCGAAGTTGGGTGGAATGTGGGAGCTGTATCTGTACCCCCCAACATTCGTCCCACCTCCGATGGGGACGACGCTGCCGCAGCGGGGACAGGCTGACCGGTAGTACCGGCCGACGAAGAGCGTAGTAGAAGTCATTTGGTACTCCAGGTGAGTTTAAAATCCCAGTGCACTTATAGCATAGAGCAAAAATGAATGCAAAGTAAAAGCCCCCTGGCTGGAGGGGCTTTTACAAACAATTGTGGTGGGAAATAGCGAGGAATACCCTTTGTATTTCCACATAGCGTATTACCTCCGCTACAAGAATAAGTATACCAGTTGTCCGGTGTGTATACCATACTAGAAAGCGGGTATAACAAAACAGCCACGGTTTTATCCGTGGCTGTTTTGTGTGTGAAGTAAATTACTTCACTGAATCCTTAAGAGCTTTGGCAGCGCGGAATTTTGGTACGCGCATTGCTGGTACAGTAACGGTCTCGCCAGTGCGTGGGTTACGAGCCTCGCGCTTTGCTCGCATCTTGGCTTCGAAAATACCAAAGCCAGCCACTGATACTGAATCACCATCCTTCATCGCTCCTTCAATTGCTCCAAAGACGGTATCGACAGCTCGTTCAGCGTCAGCTTTAGTTGAACCGAGTACCTCGTGTACCTTGCTGATGATGTCTGCTTTATTCATACGAATGAGAGAATTAATTTTTAGGTTTTAAAATCGTGTAGTGAGTAGCGAGTACTCAGGCACGGCGCCGACTGTGTGGGCTTAAGAGTATTATATAGCAACGTTTTCGTACTGCCACGTCTTTATTTTTATAATTAGTGTGGTGTAACGAAAATCCGCCAGCGGCTGATTTTTGTTATCGAGCGTAACTAACGACGCGTGTTTCGCGAATAACATGCACTTTAATTTCTCCAGGATACCGTAGTCTTGTCTCAATGGTGGTTGCAATGGTGCGAGCAAGATCGTGGGTCTCGAAGTCATTAAGGGCGGTCGGATTAACGAGTACCCGAATCTCACGGCCAGCTGCAATTGCAAAGGCTTTTTCTACGCCAACGAGTGTTGTGGCGATAGATTCAAGATCCGAGAGACGTTTGATGTAATTCTCGATTGAGTCACGTCGCGCACCAGGCCGTCCACCAGAAATAGCGTCAGCTACTTGGACGATGATTGATTCTGGAGTTTCATAGGGATATTCTTCGTGATGAGCGCGCATGGCAAGGATAACTTTTTGGTCCACACCATATTTCTCTAAGATACGAATACCAATTTCAACGTGCGTACCAGCCACTTCATGACTGACGGTCTTGCCAATATCGTGGAGAAGCGCACCGGCGCGAGCGACGGCTACGTCAGCTCCTACTTCCTCGGCAATGATGGCAGCTAAGTGAGCCATTTCAACAGAATGCCACAGCACGTTTTGTCCGTAACTGGTACGGAAATGAAGTCGACCTAAAATCATAATCAGGTCAGGGTGGAGATTTGGTACATTGGCGTCGTAGGCGGCCTTTTCTCCCATCTTACGAACTGTAGTGGCAACCTCCTTACGAGCAGTCTCCACCATCTCTTCGATTTTGGCGGGTTGAATACGCCCATCTTTGAGTAAGTTTTCCATGGCCACTCGAGCAATCTCTCGACGGATCGGATCAAACGAAGACAGAACGATGTATCCAGGTGTCTCATCAACCAGTACATCAACTCCCGTTGCTCGCTCGAACGCACGTACATTTCGACCTTCTTTCCCGATCACCTTACCCTTGAGGTCATCACTTGGAATTTCTACATGCGCTGTCATGACATTTGAGGGGAGATTGTTCCCGACACGATGAATAGCAGCCAGTAGGAGATTTTGAGCTTTCTCTTCAAATACTTCGCTCCCGACGCGCTCAATCTTTTCGACTCGTGAACGAAGATCTTCAGCCCGTTCAGCTTCAAGTTTATTAACAAGTTGCCGATATGCTTCTTCGCGACTCAGACCCGCTACGGCTTCGAGTTTGTTTTCGATTTCAAGTTTTCGTTCATCAAGCTGGGCTTTGATATTTTTAATTTCTACTACTTTACCTTGAAGTTCCTCACGTTTACTATCAAGATCGATTTGGCGTCCATCCAAAAGCTCCTCACGTTTGAGGAGGTGCTTCTCTTTTTCGGTTAATTTATCGTCTAATTTCTTTAGTTCAGCTTTGGCTTCTTGTTCTAGGGCAGTGGCTTTATTTTCCGCTTTCTCGATGATTTCGATGGCTCTTTTTTCGGCGGCAATGGTCGTCTCTTTGATATCAAGTTCAAGTGATCGTTTTTTCGAGAGTGCGTGTAGGTAGCGGAGGTAATATCCACCGACTACACCAATTCCTAGAACCAACAAAAGGATAAGTGTCTGCATATGGTTCGGGGGCTACTTTGCTAATGTGTTCTGCTTCTATTCGGTACATCCAGCAGTTTTTACGATACCAGAGGAATGATCTAATGTAAAACAGCCTTCGAACGATTGATTTGCGAAGGCTGTTTGTAGTACCGATGGTCTCTTTACCCGTATACCTTATCGACGAGGCCGTAAGCCTTGGCTTCCTCGGCGTCCATGAAGAAGTCTCGGTCCACATCCTGCTCAATTTTCTGGAGTTTTTGACTGGTGGCTTTAGCAAGCATTTTGTTGAGTCGGTCACGAGTCTTTAGGATGTGCTTAGCGGTAATATCTATATCGGTTGCTTGGCCATAGGCACCACCAGATGGTTGATGAATCATTACCTCAGCATTCGGGAGGATAAAGCGCTTGCCCTTTGCGCCCTGAGAGAGAATCAATGATCCCATTGAGGCAGCCAAACCAACACAGACCGTCGCTACATCGGGTTTGATGTGATGCATCGTATCAATGATAGAAAGACCAGCTGTTACACTCCCGCCCGGAGAGTTGATGTAGAGGTAAATATCTTTTTTAGGATCTTCTGATTCAAGAAAGAGGAGTTGAGCAACAATGAGGTTTGCCATGTGATCTTCGATTGGACCGGTGACGAAAATGATCCGCTCCTTAAGGAGTCGTGAAAAGATATCGAAAGCTCGCTCACCACCTTGGGTTTTTTCAATAACCATGGGGACGAGATAACTCTGTGGTGCTACGGATTCTTTGTTTGACATATGACCAATATACTAGCAAAAAGTTTAGAGAGACGCTATGCAGATAAAATTAGACAGCATGAACCTAGTTCTGGTATTGTGAAAGGACAACTAGGACAATGGAGGTTCTGATGAGTTCTTTTAGTCAACACGAACCGCAGAGGTACTTTCTTCTGTGTCGCCACGACTACTCGTGGCCGTACAGAACGTTTTGTGGTTCGCTGCTCTCCCCGCAGAAAAATGGGGAATGGGTATGTCTTGACGGACATCGATTTCGGTTCACTGAGTTTCCTGCGGAGGCGAAGAAAGAACCTACTGCGAAATCGTGAGTCAGCCAGACCAAAAAACCGCGTGCCTGGCACGCGGTTTTTTAATTTGATTTTGGATTTACGCTCGACTCTCGAGTTTCTCCATGACGGCCTCGTTGGTGAGTACCGACGCAACGTAGGTGTAGACACGCATGGGGTCAGCGTTCTTATAGGCTTCAAGGAGAGCTTTTACCTGCTCGGTGAGCTTGGCTTCGTCTGGGGTAATTTTTTCAGTCTTAGCAATCTCATTAAGTACAAGCTGTAGTCGAGCTCGTTTCTCGGCTGCCGGAGTCCACTCGGTTACCAATTCAGCTTTGGTCTTCTTAAGGTGATTGAGATAATCATCCATTTTTAAGTTAGCACGGCGCAGATCGTCTTCCATTTGGGCAAACATCTGGTTGATCTCTGAATCGATGAGTATTTGTGGTAACTCGATCGTACTCTCGGCAATGATCGCGTCGGTGATCTTCGCACGGTGTGCGGCGCGAATTGTATTTTTCTTCTCGATAGTAAGATGTTCGGTTATTTGTTTCTTGAACGTTTGTACATCAGGAAACTGTCCTGGCTGACCAAGAGCCTGAACATACTCATCGGTTAGCGGCGGCAGGGGATGATCAGCAAGGTTTTCTCCTGACGTTACCGTTTCAGGAGTTGGGAGGTCGCCAGCTTCTGCTGCAGTCTTGGCTACTGCTTTCTGTTGGAGTCGGTCGTAGGCTTGCTTTTGACGTTGAATCTCCTCGATCTGCTTGTTGATATCTGCCTCGGTGACTTCTTCAGATTCCCGGGTGGCGTTTAATGCTTTGGCAATTTTATTGTAATCAGGAAGAGCAACCGGTGGTATAACTGCAACCGTAAGCGTGAGACCGAGTGGGTTACCTGGAGCAATTTTTGTAATCTCAATCTTTGGGTGACCAATTGGATCTAGTTGGTGAGCTTCGACAATGTGCGGGTACATATGCGAAATCGCCCGTTCCGCCATTTCCGCCAAAAGATTCATCTCACCGATGTGTTTTATGAGTATATTTTCAGGTACATGACCCTTACGAAAGCCGTCGAGTTCGATGTGTGCCCCGAGTGATTTGATGGCGGCAGCTCGTTCGCTTTCTAGCTCAGCGAATGGAATCTCGCCGACGATCTTTACTTGTGAACCAGCTTCTTTGGTAACGGTAAACGACTTTTTGAAGTCGATATCATGATGATGTTCGTGTGTGTGCGATTGTGACATAGTGCCGCTAGTGTACGGATATATTAGAGAAATGCAATATAAAACGACGATCGGTACCTTAAGGGATACGATCGTCGCTATCGTGAGAATGGTAGCTATAGGGCTGCCTCGAGCTCGGTAGAAATCTGAATCAGCTCGCTTTCAAGCGAATCAAGATTAGTGCTCTCAAGATCAGCTTCAATTGCCTCTATTTCATTGCTGGTACTCAGTGCGCCGAAACTCTCGGTTTCCGCTTCTGCCGTTGTGCTCTCAGGCTCGTTATTCATTGCTGCGGTAGGGCGGAGGGAATCTGGTTGTGGTGCAGGCATGGTGTTTAGTGCCTGGTACCAGAGAAAGAGTCCGATCAGAATCGCGCCAAGCGCGACACTGAGAGTGATTAAAATAAGTTGCTTCTGCTCAAAAGGTTTTGGATCAATAACTGTTTCTTGGGCTGAAGTTGCAAGAGGTTTTTCTGTTGTTGTGGTCGGCTCTGTATCAGGGAGTGTTGGTTCTTGGGTAGACATACGTAAGGGTTATAGGGTTGGTAATGTGGTGGTCGAAGAATCTGGTGTCGACACGGCAGATTGATTTTCAGGTGCGATTTCCGTTTGGATTGGGGCTTCTTTGAGATTGGCGATAGTCTCTCGGAGTGAAGTCTGTGTTCCCCGGATAAGTGATGCAATGGTTTGATATCGGGTGCGGAGATCTTCCCACTTACCATAGGCACCCTCGTTAGTCGTTGCTTCATAGACAAGCGTATCGATGTCTCTAAGGAGAGCCCGTGCTTCAGCAAGCGTGCGACTTGCTTCTTGTAGCGAGTCTTGTGCTGCACTTGTATCGACGCCATTGAGACTGAGCTTTTGAATTCGCGACTCAATACGGCTAATAATGTTAAAAAGACGATTTACCGCTGCATCCATTCGATTACTGATATTAGCGGCTAGGTTGATGATACGTTGTTGCCGTACTTCAGAGAGCGCGCCACGTCGTTCAGAGCGGAGATCTTGTCGTGGGGTGCCTGGGGTTGGTTCCACGGTGGCTGGTCCGGTTGATCCTGCTTCGCCATCAGGGTTGTCACCAGAAGGATTACTTGGAGGGAGTGGATCACTCATAGATGGTAATTCCTCTTGCGGTGGTATGCCTGCAGGGCAAATAAATTCGCACTGCGGACCGGTGCGGCCAACATATGACCCATCAGGGCATTCCATGACGTCCATCGTACACATGACTGGTTCTCCTGTTTCGGCCGGAGCGTTCGTGTTTTGTGCAAAGACTGACTGCGCTACTAAAAAACTACTGATAACTAAAAAAACAGACAAGTATTTCTTTTGTGTTTTCATCGGTAGAAACAGTATACCCCTCTCATCCAGGGTGGATGAGAGGGGTATACACATCGTCACTTTGACGTATAGTCGGGGCTTTATTTATTTGCTTCGTAGAGTTCACGACTACGATCAAAGGCTTCTTTGGCTACTGCTGCGCCATGCCACGCTCCGACCTTAACTTCCTTGTTTTGAACTTTTTTATAAGTCTCAAAAAAGTGAGTCATTTCCTTCTTGAAGTGCGTGTTGAGATCGTCGATGTCATTGATGTCGTCCATGCGAGGATCGTCCACTGGTACCGCAATCACTTTGTCATCACGTTCCCCACCGTCTTCCATCTCCATGATTGCTACGGGGCGTGCCTTTACGAGGATGCCGGGTGCAAGGGGGTAGGTTGTCACCAGTACGACATCGAGTGCGTCTCCATCATCAAAGAGGGTTTGAGGTACGAAGCCGTAATCAAAGGGATAATCTTGTGCAGAGTGCATTACACGATCAAGTGCGATGATGCCGGTAGCCTTGTCGATCTCATACTTGTTTTTTGAGAACTTTGGAATTTCAACGATAACATTTATTACGTCACGGGTGCCGGACGCTATATCATGTAGTAGGTTCATAGTACTTGATGATTAGTTTTACTTAATTACTCCTTATCCTTGGGCTCAGTTTTACTGAGTTCTGCTTCCGCTTCTTCTGGAGTATCAATTTCATCTGGTTCCATGGAATCATCAGTCGTATCACGGTCAGCAGTTGGTTCATCTTCCTCAGGGAGGGCTGGCTTTGTAGTGGTGGCGTCTTCATTTTCAAGGACATCCTCATCACTACCGAATTCAGTGTCGGTGGAAGCTACGAGATCAACGCCCCCCTCACTATCAGCTTCGGCGAGCTCGTCACCCGTCTGTGCAGAGACAATATCAATCTTCCACCCCGTGAGCTTTGCAGCGAGTCGAACATTTTGTCCGCCGCGGCCAATTGCGAGTGATTGTTGATCAGCTGCTACTTCAGCAATTGCGTGACCACGTTCGTTAGTTTCGAGATTTGGTTCAGTGACGATTTTCACATTTAGTACTTGCGCTGGAGAAAGAGCATCCTCGATAAATTCACCCGCTTCAGGTGACCACTCGATAATGTCGATTTTTTCACCACCGAGTTCGCTCATGACGGTAGATACGCGAACACCACGTTGACCGACGAGAGAACCGACAGGGTCAATGTGTGAATCATTGGCATACACTGCAATTTTTGAACGAGCCCCGGCTTCCCGAGCAACGGCCTTTACTTCAACCACGCCACTTTGGAGTTCTGGTGCTTCAATCGCGAAGAGACCAGCGAGAAAATCAGGATGAGAACGTGAGAGTTTGAGAAAGATGCCACGAGAGGTTTCTTCGACCGCGAGTAGTAAGGCACGGATACGCTCACCGGGTTTGTAGCGCTCACCGGGAATCTGTTCATCGTACGGCATGATGGCAGTGACGCGACCAAGGTCAACATAGAGGTTGCCGCGCTCAAAGCGCTGGACGTGTCCCATCACAATGTCGCCTGCTTTTTGGCCAAATTCAGTCATCGCGGCTTCTTTCTCAGCCTCCCGAATTTTTTGTACGATCACCTGCTTGGCTGTTTGTGCTGCAATTCGACCGAAATCATCGCGTGGCTCAAGCGGAAAGACGAGCTCTTCACCCAGGGCAACATCCTTTTTGATCATGCGCGCAGTCTGAACCATGATGTGTTTTTCTTCATCAAAACGCACTCGCCCGTCGTCACTCTCAGTTGTATCTTCCTCGGTTTCAGTTTCCTCCTCACCTTCTGCCAGCTCAGGTTTGAGCATGCTCTCGTCGACAACAATCTTGATCTGATTGAAGGTGGTAGTTCCTGTAGTGAGGTCAAATTTACAGTTGATGATTTGGCCACGCTTGCCAAACTCTTTTTTATAGGCAGTAGCGAGTGATTGTTCGATGGCATCAATCATTTTCTCGCGAGGAATACCTCGCTCCTGTTCCATTTCCTCAAGGACAGCGTTAATTACTTTAAGGTCAAACATAATGAGTTTTCTTATTGATAAAGAGGGTTTTTAAAGCGATTTTCTCAATTTCTCACGAAGAATGCCCGGCACAAGCCGAGCATTCATACGTTCTAATACTATATATAAGTAAGAGAGAGAAGTAAAGTGATCAAATCGGTGTATACTAGCTAGCATGACTGAAGTAATGCTTGAGGTGACGCACCTCAAAAAAGCGTACGGTAAGAAGGTGGTGCTTGAAGATTTTAACTTAGACATACCCAAGGGGAGTTTTTTTGGATTGCTGGGGCCAAATGGAGCAGGTAAATCAACGCTTATTCACTGTATAACCGGCATTGGTAAGATCACGAGTGGTCGGATTACGGTCGGCGGACATGATGTTGAAACTGATTATCAAGCTGCTCGTCAGCAGATTGGTCTCTCGCCACAAGAGTTTAATGTCGATATATTTGCAAATCCGCGGCAGCTCCTTGATTTTGTGGGTGGTTACTATGGTTTGCCGCTCGTCCTGCGTTCCGCTCGAGCGGAAGAGCTCCTGACGCAGTTTGATCTTATCGAGCACGCAGATAAACAATTTAAAGAGCTTTCAGGGGGCCTCAAGCGTCGAGTTACGCTCGCTCGGGCTCTGATGCATAAGCCACCGCTCTTAATTCTAGACGAGCCAACTGCTGGGGTCGATGTTGAACAGCGGCGAAGTCTCTGGCGTTATTTCCGCGAGCTGAATGAGGCGGGTACCACGATCATTCTTACGTCACATTATCTTGAGGAGATTGAACAGCTCTGTAGTGAAGTAGCGGTCATAAATAAAGGAAAACTCATTGTCCGTGAATCCATTGCCGATTTTACCAAGGAGGGATCAGTCGAGGAAAAGTATCTACGTTTAACCGAAGGAACGACGTTCTAACTATATTTCACTATGGTCAATTGGATAGGTATGTATACGATGGTGCGTCGAGAAGTGCTGCGCACCTTCCGAGTAGTGGTACAGACACTGATGGCACCAGTCATTTCTGCCGCGTTATATATTTTTATTTTCGGAGTTGTAATCGGGAGCACCATTGATACTATCCTCGGTAAACCGTATATCACCTTTGTCTTCCCGGGTATTTTGATGCTTTCCGTTATCAATGCAGCGTTCTCGAGTAGTTCGAGCTCGTTTTACTTTGCACGGTTTACGCGTAGTATTGAAGAACTACTGGTAGCACCACTCTCATATCTTGAGATCATCATTGGATATGTGCTCGGAGCGATTGTGCGGTCACTCATTGTTGCGTCACTCATTGTTCTCGTTGGAATTGCGTTTGGGGCAGTTACACTCACGAACCCACTGTTGTTTGCGCTCTACATTATGGGGGTGGCTGGAATTTTCTCCCTCCTTGGTTTGTTGGTGGGGTTGTGGGCTAAGAATTTTGAACAACTCTCAGTGCTTAATACGTTTGTGATCACGCCACTGACGTACCTAGGAGGCATTTTTTACTCAGTGACGATGCTTCCGTCTACCGCTGCGCTGGTTACGTCTGTAAATCCATTTTTCTATTTTGTAGATGGTATTCGTTTTTCAATGATTGGAGTGAGTGAGTCAAATCTCTTGATCGGAGCTCTAGTGATTGTAAGTTTGTTACTTGCCTTGGGCACGCTCGTCTTTTTCCTATTCAAAAGTGGTTGGCGGGTTCGAGTGTAGAGTGCTCCCTAGTTTCCATTTTATGGATGTAACAGTGGGGAAGATACCCCACTGTTTTTCATGAGGGTGATACAATATAGGCAAGTAGCTCTTATTAGCTCATTTGGGAATTGTCGTGCGTATCCAAGATGAACAATTGAAGCGTTTCATTCTTGATGCTGGCCTCATCAAGAAGGCTGATATTGCGACCGTGGAAAAGGTGGCAAAGGAGGAACGGCGGACACTCGCTGAAGCCTTGATTGCGCAGGGTCATATGACCGAAGATGATATGCGTCGTATCGAATCGTACGTACTCGGTATTCCCTTTGTCTCGCTCAAAAACACCAAAATTGAATTTGAGGTACTCGCGATGATTCCTGAGCCAGTAGCTCGCACACACAACATTATTGCCTTTCGTAAGGGGGCGGAAGAATTGGAAGTAGCGATGCTTGATACGGCGGATCTTCCGGCTATTGATTTCGTGAAGAAGAAGGTTGGTTTGAAAATTTTACCGCGCCTGACTGATACAGATTCAATGCGCATGGCGTTGCGCCAGTATCAAAAGACGCTTAAGGATGAGTTCGGCGATATCATCATGAAAGACGCCTCAGCCCTTAAAGTCATTGCTGAAGAGTCTGGTGAAGAGTTGTCTGAAAATGACCTCAAAAAACTCGCCGAAGATCTCCCGGTTGTTCGAATTATCGATACCTTGCTTCGACACGCGATTATTCAAGGTGCTTCGGACATTCACATCGAACCCGGGGAAGAAGAAGTGGTCGTGCGGTATCGGATCGACGGTATCTTGAGTGACGCAATGAAACTCCCGAAGCATGCGGCAGGTACCTTAGTTGCTCGTATTAAGGTGCTCTCTAACCTTAAGCTTGATCAAAAGCGATTACCACAAGACGGTCGTTTCAAGATGGAGATGGATGGGCAGAAAGTGGCATTCCGCGTCTCGGTACTACCCGTTTTCTACGGTGAGAAGATTGTTATGCGACTCTTACGTGAAAACCGCACGGGTTATTCTCTTGAAGGTATTGGTTTTCACGGCTCAACATTAGAGCGTATTCATCGAGCGACTCGAGCAACGACCGGTATCATTCTGGTGACTGGTCCGACGGGTTCTGGTAAGTCGACAACACTCTATACCATTCTTGATTTACTTAATACACCGGAAGTAAACATTTCTACCATCGAAGATCCCATTGAGTATCAAATGCCCCGTATTAATCAGTCACAGGTAAAGCCAGAGATCGGCTTTACCTTTGCAGCTGGTCTACGATCGCTCATGCGTCAGGATCCAGACATCATCATGGTGGGTGAAATTCGTGACGAGGAGACCGCTAGTCTGGCGATAAATGCTGCCCTTACGGGACACCTCGTGTTGGCGACTGTTCACACTAATTCAGCTGCGGGTACGGTCGCTCGTCTTATCGACATGGGTGTCGAGTCTTTCCTCTTGGTCTCTACACTTCGTGTAGCAATCGGACAGCGACTCGTGCGTCGTCTTGCTGATGATAAATTGCCATACGTACTTTCTAAAGCAGAACGAGACGAGCTTGCTGCTCATGTCGACCTGGATCTCATTTTGGCGACCTTAAAAGAGGAGAAAATAGTTGCGGCCAACGCAACCTGGAACGACATCCCTTTCTATCGGCCTAAAGAGAAAGGTGAAACCGAAGATGGCTACAAAGGAAGAATGGGTATTCACGAAGTACTCGAAGTGACTCCAACTATAAAAGAAATGGTCATTAGTAATAAAACTGGTGACGAAGTTGAAATACAGGCACGAAAAGAGGGTATGTTAACGATGATGGAAGACGGTATTTATAAAGCCGCTCGAGGTTTTACGAGTATTGAAGAGGTCTTGCGGGTTATCAATGAGTAATTATTATGCCTAAATTCACGTATATCGGAGAGGACCGAGAGGGAAAAAAGGTAACTGAAACCGTTACCGCTGACGATCGTTTTGCGGTATACGATATCGCTCGTGATGCGGGGCATAAGGTAACCAGTATTGATATTGCCGGAGAAGGTCTGCGGAAGTTCCTTGATATGGAGCGGCTCAATTACCTCATTAATCGCGTCAAAGCTGATGAGCTCGTTATGATGACACGGAATCTAAGCTCAATGCTTAAGGCCGGTTTAACGGTGACGCGGGCGCTGTCGGTTATTGAACGTCAAAGCACTAATCCTAAGCTCAAGGGTGTCATCAAACGTATTGTCGCGCGAATCAATAACGGAGAACAGTTCAATGTGGCGCTAAGAGAGTTTCCTGATGTTTTTAGTGATCTGTATATCGCCATGGTTAAGGCGGGGGAAGAGGGTGGAAGCTTGTCTGATTCTCTTGGGACGCTGTCTGTCCAAATGGAGCGCGCGAGTAATCTGACAAAAAAAATCAAAGGCGCAATGATTTATCCAGCCATTGTAATGACGGTAATGTTCATAATTGCGATACTCATGATGATCTTTGTTCTGCCCCAGATTACTGAGGTATTCAAGGGGATGAATAAGGAACTACCGGCAACTACACAGTTTATTATTACGGCGAGTGACTTTTTTGCTGCCCATGCGGTGTTTACGCTCGGTATGATTGCCGGATTTATTGCGAGCATTATTTATTTCTTTCGTACAAAAATTGGAAAAACAGTTTCGTCTTGGACCGTCGTTCGCATTCCGGTTATAGGAACTATGGCAAAGGAAACTAATGCCGCACGAACTGCACGCACGCTTTCTTCATTGCTTGATTCGGGGGTTGATGTGATTCAATCGATTGAAATTACTGAAGAGGTCGTGCAAAATGTTTTCTACAAGGAAGTACTTCGAGCGGCGAAAGAAAAAGTGGAGAAGGGAACCGCGTTGTCTGAGATATTTGTTGAGCGAACTGATTTATATCCGATTCTCGTGGGTGAGATGATTCTCGTCGGTGAGGAAACTGGTCAGATTTCAGGAATGCTCAAAGAATTGGCGCTCTTTTATGAAACTGAAGTCGAGCGGAAGACAAAAGATCTTTCAACGATAATTGAACCACTGCTTATGGTTGTTATTGGCGCAGGTGTTGGTTTCTTTGCTCTTGCTATGATTGCGCCAATCTACTCAATCTCAGATGGTCTGGGAGGGTGATTCCCACTATGCATATTCGTACTTACAATCGAGGCTTCTCATTTGTTGAAGTCATTATCGTTTCAGCGCTCATGGTGCTGGTCTTCGGTGCCTTATTTGCGTCAGTACAGTATTCACTCAAGCTCATTACCCTCTCAAGAGCCAAGTTAAGTGCACTCTCGGTTGGGAACGATCGCATCGAATATTTTCGTTCATTACCCTACGACGATGTCGGTACTGTGCTTGGTATACCACCAGGCACGATCCCTCAAAACAGTACAACAACGCTCAATGGAGTAGTCTTTGCTGAACGTGTGCTTGTCGAGTATGTCGACGATCCAGCCGATGGTCTTAATGTTTCTGATACGAATGGTATTCCCTCTGATTATAAGCGCGTTAAGCTCGAATATACTTGGGATGTTGGTGGAATGCCGGGTAGTATTATGCTCGTTACCAATATCGTTCCTCGTTCGATCGAAACGACCGCCGGTGGAGGAACTGCCCGAATTAATGTTATTGATCACGATTCACAACTATTGTCGGGCGCGAGTGTGCGACTCATTAATAGTTCGAGTTCGGTAGATGTGACACGGTTCACTGATAGTAATGGTACGGCACTTTTTTCTGGAGCACCGGCAGGGAGTGACTATGAAGTTATCGTCACTGGTCCAATCGGAGGTTATCAATATTCCATCGACCGTACCTATTTTGCGACAACGAGTAATCCAAATCCGGTCACGGTCCCATTCACAATCCTTGAAGGTGATATTTCAACGCTGACATTTCAAATCGGGCGGTTGGCAGATCTCTCCGTCAAACTCCTCTCAGGAGTGGTTGAAGATTCCTACGCGGAAGACTTTTCTGACTTTACGGGAGTAGCCTCCTCCAGTGGGGTAGAAGCAGTCGGGGGCTCTTTGGTGCTTACCAACACGGCGGGAGTCTACACTGCCAGTGGAGAAGCATATCTTTTGCCCATAACCCCCGGATCCCTTGCCGCCTGGCAAGCAATTACGATTGCCAGTGAGATGCCGAATAACACGTCGTTTCGAGTACGTGCCTTCACGGGAACTGGCCCCTATACGGTGATTCCAGAAGTTGATCTTCCAGGGAATACGATTGGCTTTAACGGTACTACGATTGATATTAGTGCACTGGATCCGACTGTGTATCCTGAAATTGTACTCGGTCTAAGTTTGGAGACTACGAACACTGCAACTTCAGCGACTATTCGTAATATTGAAGTCTTTTATCGTGAATCAGAGTCGCCGCTCGTAGGTCAAACAACCAGTATTAGAGGTGAAAAGATCGTTGGTACTAATGTCACCTTAGACCCAATATACAAGTTCAGTACCACTACAGTTACCGATGGTGGTGGTCAGATCGAATTGACAGGATTAGAGTTTGATCGATATCAGATAACCCTGCCAGGTTCGTATGATCTTACTGCTGGTTGTCCAGGGTACCCGTACGTACTTGAAGCCGGTGTTGACGGCACGGTAGAGCTCACGATTGGCTCAAATGAAGTACATTCACTTCGTCTTAGTGTGATCGATCAGGCGAACCAACCTGTGCCGGGTGCAACGGCAGTCCTTACTCGGTCTGGATACAACGAGACACGTCGCACCGGTGGGTGTGGCCAGGTCTTTTATCCTGGAGCAGCAACGGCGCAGGTTGATTATGTACTCACCGTGAACGCGGAAGGATATCAGTCATTTACGATGAGTGATATTACGATCGATGGTGATGTGTTTATGACGGTAACCTTGGTGGCCGATTAGGTATGTATGAGCTTTCTCGGGGAGTAAATATGAAAGAAAATTATGCGAGTGGCATGAGTCTCCTTGAAGTGGTTATGCTAATTGGTATTTATACGATACTCATGATCGCTCTCACTTCAGGGATTACTGAGTTCTATCGCTTTAACGCCTATACGCTCGAACAAGCTGATGAGGTTGAAAATGCGAGGCGTGGTGTAAATCAATGGTTGAGAGACGTTCGTGAAATCACCAGTGGTGAAGACGGTGCATATCCTATTGATCGAATCGAAGAACATGTTTTTTCTTATTACAGTGATACTGACCTCGATAACTACGTAGAGTATGTGGTGTATGAACTAGCATCGACGACGCTTCGTAAGTATACCTACAACGCTACAGGCACTCCAGCAGCGTACAATTTATCGAGTCCAGATAGTACGGAGATACTCTCGCTCTATGTACAGAATATCAATGAAGCAACGTCAACGTTTCTCTATTTTGACACCAACGGTAATCAGCTTAGTTCCACTTCGCCGGTTGTTGATGTTCGCTATATTCAAGCTCAAGTTATTATTAATATAGACACGGGACGTTTTCCAGGTGAGTTTATGCTCAGGTCGAGTGTTGCGCCGCGGAATCTTAAGGATAATCTATAGAGAGTATGAACTTTACTCGCTCAAGCAGTGTCATGTCGGGATACCTCACCGTATTAGTCTTGGTGTTTGGAAGTATCTTTACCATCGTAGTAGCCGCATTTATTGGCTATATCGTTAGTCAAAACCAGGTGGTAAATTTTCGGTATGAACAGCAACGCGCAACTGATATTGCAGAAGCTGGTCTCAATTACTACCGCTGGTACCTCGCACATTACCCAGGTGATATAACTAATGGCACAACCACGCCCGGTCCGTATGTACACGAGTACCGTGACCCCGAGGGGGGTGTTATCGGTGAGTTTTCCCTTGCTATTGCTAGTAGTACCTATTGTGGCGAAGTGACGGCAATTGATATTGCTTCAACAGGACATACCTATGCTAATCCGGACGCTCGATCGACCGTCCGTGGCCGCTATGCTCGTGAGTCAGTGGCGAGTTACTACTTCATAACTAACTCGAGTGTGTGGTACAACTCGGCAGGAGTCGTTAATGGACAGATTCACTCAAATCAAGGCGTGCGGATGGATAAGGCACACAACTCGGTCGTGACGAGCGGTCTTACCGATTGGTCGTGTGGTTCAAGTTATGGGTGTTCACCAACCACTACGGTTAATGGTGTTTTTACCACCCAGCCATTGGTTGCAACTCCTGCATTGTTTTCATTTCCCGCCGCCCCAATTGATTTCGCGGGAATATCACTCAATCTTGTTTCAATACAAGATAAGGCGCAAAATGCTGGTGGTATTTACGTACCCGCTTCAACTCGTGAAGGATACCAGTTGATCTTTAAGGGTGACCGAGTCGAGATACGTGAGGTTCGACAAAAGGAAAATGAACCAAATGGGAAAGCTTGGGGGTGGTATATGAACAAGATAAAGCAAACCACCTTTGTTGCTGAGGAAGTGATCGATCCCGCGTGCCCGGTTATCTTTGTCGAGGATCTGGCTTGGATTCAAGGGTATGTTAACGGTAAGGTGACGCTTGCGGTAGCCGATGTTGACACGCCTGGCGAAGATCCGTCAGTGATACTCAACGATAATATTACGTACGGTACCGCAGACGCTGGTTTACTGGTTGTGGCTGAGAAAGACGTATCCATTGGTTTTGAGGGACCAGAAAACAGTGTCTTTAACGGTATTTTTGTGGCTCAAAGTGGTAGATTTGGTCGTGACAACTATGCCGATGGAAATAAAATACCCGCTGCGTGGAGAAGTTACATTATCCGTGACTCGTTAACCCTTAACGGCACGATCATCTCGGCGAGTCGTTCAGGATACAACTATGGGAGCCCGCTAGTCTCAGGGTTTACCACGGTAACGAGTACCTATGACACGAATCAGGTATACGATCCACCGCCATTTACACCATACACTTCAGAGGTCTATCAGTTCTTCAATTGGCGACAAGATGGATAACACAATAAAACGCGCAGAGGCGCGTTTTATTGTGTTACAATTTTCATATATGAAAAAGATAACTCCGCTTGTTGTCGGTAATTGGAAACTTAATCCGGGTACGGCGGCAGAAGCTCGAGTCTTAGCTCGCGGGGTAACTAAGCTTGCAAAGCGCTCCGGAGAAGCCGCTTCAATTATAATTGCGCCGCCCGTGCTGTTTGTCCCTGAGATAGCAACTGTACTCAGCAAGAGTACCGTTAGTCTTGCAGTGCAGGATATTCACTATGAAGAACGAGGGGCGTGTACTGGTGCGATTAGCGCGTCGTTACTTCTGCCATACCATGTTACCCATAGTATTGTTGGTCATTCAGAGCGACGTGCGCTCGGTGAAACAGATGTACAGGTGCAAAAAAAAGTCCTCGCTCTACTGAAGCGACGCCTGGTACCGATTGTCTGTATTGGCGAACGAGAACGAGATGCTCAAGGTAATTTTTATAGCTTTATCGAAAATCAGTTACGGAGTCTTGCCAGTGGTTTGACTGCAGCTCAGATCCAAAAAGTTATTATTGCGTATGAACCGATTTGGGCGATTGGTACTGGTGTAACGCCAACAGCTGAAGATGTAAAGGAAATGCAGCTTTTTATCATGAGTGTCTGTACCAAGCTCTACGATCGAAAGATCGCCGAAAAAATCCGTCTTATTTATGGTGGTTCAGTTAAGGCACATAACGCTGCTGAACTTTACGCTCAGAGCGGAATGACGGGCTTTTTGGTTGGGGGAGCAAGTCTTGATAGCACAGAATTCGGTGCAATTGTAGCGGCTGTTTCTTAATTTTTTAATTTGTTTGACGGTATGAATCTTCGTCTGGTAACTGAGGCTGGTGATCTTAAGGGTAAATTTGTGATCATCCGGTCGTCCTTTAATGTACCCCTAGAAAAGGGAGCTGTGCGTAATGCATTTCGACTCCGTCGAGCGCTGCCTACACTTGAGTACTTAGCCCGAGCCGGAGCTCGGACTATTGTAATCTCACACATCGGACGAAAATCTGACGAGACTCTACAACCGGTTTTTGCTGCCCTTAAAGAATTTTTACCGACCGCCCGGTGGGGAGGTCTCATCACGGATCCACAATTTGCAGCAATTAGAAGCACGCTCACTGACGGTGAAATCGTGATTTGTGAAAATCTTCGTCAGGATGAACGAGAGGAAGCGAATGATCCTACGCTGGCTGACTTGATTGCTCAGTATGGTGACGTATATATCAACGATGCCTTTGCTGAAGCGCATCGTGAGCACGCCTCAACTGCTGGGGTGGCCGAGCGGCTTCCGGCATACGCTGGATTAACACTCGCCGTTGAGGTGACTGAGTTGTCGAAGGTTATGGAGCCAAAGCGCCCCGCACTCTTTCTCCTTGGTGGTGCTAAGTTTGAGACTAAAATGCCACTCGTTGAAAAGTATCTTGATCTCTACGATACTGTTTTTATCGGAGGAGCGCTTACGAATGATGTACTTAAAGCGCGGGGTATGGAAGTTGGACAATCGCTCGTCTCTGATATTTCACTCGCAGAGGCTCCATTTTTATGGAGTGAAAAATTAATTGTTCCGGTTGATGTTATTGTTGATGGGCCGCGCGGAGTCAGTACAAAAGCTGCTGATGCCGTCGACAAAGATGAGAAGATACTTGACTGTGGTCCGGAGACCGTCATGCTCCTTGAACGGTATATCAATGAGGCGGCAACCATTTTATGGAACGGTCCTTTTGGAAATTATGAGCAAGGATTTACAGAAGGAACAGAGCTTACCGCTGAGATTATTGCCAAGTCAAAAGCCTTTTCAGTTATTGGTGGTGGAGATACCGTAGCTGCGGTTGAGAAACTTGGTCTTAATGATAAGTTTGGTTTTGTATCGATAGGTGGAGGGTCAATGCTTACGCTCCTTGAGAATGGCACAACACCAGCACTCGAATTACTTCGTAAATAGTCAAGAACTACGCCTCGCCGATAGAAAGGATTGATTTGTGGTACTATAAATAGATAATGTCCCGATTTGAGTCTTATCCTGCCGTAGCTTCTCATGTCGCGGAGGAATTTGCGGCACTCGGTCCGCGGCTTACTCGACTCCTCTATAATCGAGGTATTACGACTCGCATAGAGGCCGAACAGTGGCTTGCCCCTTCTTATGATACGCAACTTCATGATCCCTTTTTACTGCATGATATGGAAGTTGCGGTCAACCGTGTGCTCGCAGCCATTTTGAATAACGAGCTCATAGTTATTTACAGTGATTATGATTGCGACGGTATACCAGGAGCAGTCGTTCTCCACGATTTTTTTAAGGCGATTGGTTTCTTGAATTTTCACATACACATACCGCATCGACATTATGATGGGTTTGGTTTGAGTGCCGGAGCAGTGGAGCATCTTTTCGAGAAGGTGTCACCCCAACTTATCATTACCATTGATTGTGGTACTACTGATATCACTGCCGTGGCAAGAGCGAATGAACTTGGGGTTGATGTTATTATCACTGACCATCACGAACCTAAGGAGGTCTTGCCGTCGGCGGTGGCAGTCGTGAATCCTAAAATCGGAACAACATATCCGTTTACAGGTCTCTGTGGTGCGGCGGTGGTTTTTAAATTAGTTCAAGCACTGATTACTCGTGGTTCGTATGCGATTTCACCGGGGCAAGAAAAATGGTGGTTAGATATGGTCGGTATTGCAACTATTGCTGATATGGTTCCACTTCGTGACGAGAATCGAGTGCTTGCACACTATGGGCTTACGGTCTTACGCAAGTCTCGTCGACCGGGGATTCAGCAGTTGCTGCGAAAGCAGCGAGTCGAGCAACGACATCTCACTGAAGATGATATTGGGTTTACGATTGGGCCACGTATCAATGCCGCGTCGCGCATGGATACACCAGAAGACGCCTTTCATTTGTTGGCGAGCACGGATGAGGTAGATGCCCGAGCGCGGGTTGATCATCTTGAGCACTTGAATCAAGCTCGTAAGAGTACGGTTGCGTTAATGACCAAGGAACTCCATAAGCGTTTAGAGTTAGTGATTGAGCAGCCACCAATTATTGTGATGGGCAATCCAGAGTGGCGTCCGTCGCTTGTTGGGCTAGCAGCGAATAAACTTGCCGAAGAGCATAATCGCCCGGTCTTCTTGTGGGGTCGAGATGGAAATGAACACTACAAAGGCTCGTGTCGAGCCGGGGGTGGGAAGAGTGTTGTAAAAATTATGGAAGCCGCCCCCCATCTCTTCAAGGAATTTGGTGGACACCATGCTTCAGGTGGCTTCACCGTCGCACCGGAGTATATCCATACGTTTGGTGATGCGCTTATAGAGACCGTTCATTTGCTTGGTGACTCGGTTGCGCTTGTAGAACCCTTGCTGGTTGATGAAGTATTGTCGCTCTCTGAAGTTGGAGCAGAGCTTTTTACAGCGCAGCAGCGGTGTGCGCCTTTTGGGTGTGATAATCCAAAACCCCTTTACCACATTACGGGAGTAGTACCGAAATCAGTAGAGGTATTTGGTAAAAATAAAGAACATACGAAACTCATTCTTCCGAGCACTTTTGTTAAAGAAGCGATTGCGTTTTTTAAATCACCGAGTGATTTTATGGTTACACCAGAAGCAGGGAAGTCGGTAGGATTATTGGCTGAGCTAGAAGAGTCATATTTTATGAATCGTCGTCAGATCAGGCTTCGTATTGTCGATATCGTGATATAAAACGAACCCCGCCATAGCGGGGTGTCGAAAGGTTGTTGGCTAGAGTTCAGCGCGCGCGGCCGAATTGTTTACCTGAGCTTTCGTAGAACGGCATCGGCTTCAGCGCGAAGCGGCGACCGTGCTGCGGCTGAGTCGTCTCAATAGTCAAGATGACAGTCTGCTTGACCACTCGAGCGCCGTTGGCATGGATCGCCGCAATCACCAGCGGAACATCGGCCGGCTTGACTCTAATGCTGATCTGCTTTTTCCGTCTCATGCGTGGCTCCTTGTTACGACTGTTTGGTTGAGGTTTCTTCGTCGCCCAGTCGCGTGACGCCGATGAGTTGACCAGAGTCACTGCTTCCTGAGGGAAGCAGTGCAATGGTGATAGGCTGGTGTCCGGGGTGTTGGTTGAAGAGCGCGACTGATACTCTACCGTTTATTCTAATAAAGTCAAAGCAGTATTTAGTGGTATACTCCCTATATGGAAACAATCTTTGTAAATACCGATGGCGGTGCACGCGGTAACCCCGGCCCAGCCGCTGTTGGGGTCTATGTGACTGATAGCGTTGGCAAAGTGGTTAAAGAGGTCAAGCAGACGATCGGTAATGCGACGAATAATTTCGCTGAATACTACGCCGTCGCACTTGCGCTCGAGACCTTAAAACAGATTTATGGTAAGCGGACTAAAATGCTTGATATACAGGTTCGTCTTGATAGTGAACTCGTTAAGAAACAACTTTCCGGTGAGTATCAAATCAAAGAACCCGGTCTCGTTCCGCTCTTTATTGAGATCCATAATCATCGCGTCTCGGCTTTTCCACAGCTAACCTTTACACACGTACCACGGGCACAAAACAAGGAGGCCGATCGTCTCGTCAACGAAGCACTTGATGGAAAGTGATCTGTATGAAAGCGACGCGATACTATCTGAGTCTCGTCGCTTTTGTCCTCGGCATCGCGTTTGCTTCGTTGTTTACACCCTCCCAATCCACCTTGATGTGGCTTCTCTTTGGAGCGGTCGGAGCGGCTCTGCTGTGGCGCTTACAGTGTGATGAGCGCAAGGTGGGGTGGTTGTACGCGAGTCTCATACTCGCCTTTTTTGTGTGTGGAGCTTGGCGATTCATTGCATATGAATCTACCTTTGGACAATCGGTGTTTCAGACACAGGTTGGTCAGTTAGTGACACTTACTGGTGTAGTTGTGCGCGAGCCAGAACAACGAGAATCATCTCTCCGGCTATATCTGAAGAGTGGTGTTGACATAATTCTCGTTACCACCGACCGCTACAGAACGGTTGCGTATGGGGACGAGCTTTCAGTATCAGGTGTCCTTAAAGAACCAACTTCATTCACCACTGAACTCGGTCGTACATTCAACTATCCTGAGTATCTTAAGGTACGAGAGGTGGAGTACGTGATCTCGTTTGCGGAGGTATCAGTCATGGCCCGCAATCAGGGTAATCCAGCTTTAGCGCAAATTTTAGAATTCAAACAACGATTTCTTAAGAGTCTCAATGAGGCGCTGCCTGAACCGATGTCAGGTTTAGCGGCAGGGGTATTGCTCGGAGTGAAGCAGGCACTTGGTGAGGAGCTCGAGCGGGCGTTTCGCGAGACCGGCATTATCCATATCGTCGTACTCTCCGGCTATAACATTATGCTCGTCGTTAGCTTTATTACGTTTGTGCTGGGTTCAGTCTTGTCACGGCAAACGACTGCAGTGCTTAGTATTTGTGCAATCGCGGGGTTTGCTTTGATGGTTGGGCTTTCAGCAACAGTCCTCCGGGCCTGCTTGATGGCAGGGATATTACTTCTTGCTCAGGTAGTTGGACGACGGTATCTGGCGCTCCGCGCACTCCTTTTGGTCGGAGTGATTATGCTTTATATCAATCCATATCTCCTCCTCTATGATATTGGTTTCCAGCTTTCATTCATGGCTACCCTCGGTCTGATTCTTCTCTCGCCATACATTGAACGCATTGCAACGATAGTGCCATCGATATTTTCGTTGCGACAACTTTTTGCGGCCACAGTCAGTACACAGATTACCGTTTTGCCGCTCCTCTTGTTTCATATCGGAGAAGCGTCATTTGTCGGTATTGTAGTTAATTTGCTCGTACTGCCACTCGTACCGTTTGCGATGCTCTTCTCATGTGCTCTCGGACTTATCAATCTCGCGTTGCCACTACTGACGCCTGTCTGTGCTGTACTTGCATACACTGCACTGGCATACATTATCGTGGTGGCAGAATTTTTTGCATCACTACCGGTTGCGGCGCTAACGATTTCAGAATTTACACTACCGGCACTTATGGTGAGTTATGCTGGTCTGGTAATCCTGGTTGGGTATTTACTCAACCGCTACCCACTCGGAAGAGAGCCAGGAGAGGAGCGCTCTCATTCGATGAGTGAGTCATTAGTTGGCTGGACCATTGAAGAGGAAAACGATTCAGATGCTGTCACTCAGGGTATACAAAAGAACATCGGCCATCCTAAATGACAGCCGGTGTTCATAACACAAAAACTTAGTGCTATCGCTCCATGCGGCCAGCGACTACTTCCCAGTTGAGGTTACGGAAGAAGGCATCGATGTACTGACTCTTATTGGTTGGGAGATAATCGCGCAGATATGAGTGTTCCCACATATCAAGTGCGAGGATGAGGGTGAGATCCGGTAATTGACCAATGTGTTGCTCGTCGATCCAGGTAGCGACGAGACGATTAGCTTCGGGGTCATAATAAAGCATGGCCCAGCCGATCCCGCGGGTCATCGCGATGGTGCGGAAATGAGCAAGGAATCCTTCAAGTGAACCAAACTCAGCATCAATCGCTGACTTGAGCAGACCATCAGGCAGATTTTTGAAACCCTGTTCAAGTTGACTAAAATAGGCTTCATGGTTTTTCATACCGCCGAACTCAAATCCCAGGCGACGCTGCATCTCCGCAATTGCGTAGCCGTTTGCTTCCGCGTCGTTTTTATAAGCCACGATTTTCTCGTGGATGAGATTTACGTGCTTTACATAGCCGGCATAGAGACCGAGGTGAAGGTCAATGCTCTCGCGGCTAATGCCATCAAGTTCTTTAATGTTAAACGTCATTGGGGTGTACTGCATATAAAATAATTTACAAGATAACTCGGAGTAGTATAACAGATAGCAGCGTGTTGAATATTGAGTCCTGGTTGTACTTTTCTTGACAATAAGAGACAATGAATAGGTATGGAAAAATTTGGTAATGCGGTACCGGTACCAAAGGCTGAACTGAACCCTGATCGATTAATTGAATCCTTTCAAGGAAACCGAATCGATGTAGCGGATCAAGCTTTCGGAGAGCTCTATTCAACCTGGGGTCATGATATTGAACGGGTGCAGAATTTGGCCCAGATGTACGCCGATGGAGAGGGGGATCAAGTCTATCTCGGTAAGCTGGCAGAAGCACTTATCTACCGAGAACTCGTTGATCATCCGATCGGTCAGACATTATCGTTCCGAGGCTCAAGTTTGTATGACGATTACTTTAATGGAGTAGATGTGGTGGTTGAGCCAAAATCGGGTCAGGTCCAAGCGCTTGCCACACTCGATATTACGATAAATCAGCAAGACATCAAAGGCTCCTCGTATCAAAATACTGATGCCGGTTTAGCTCGCCCTGTGGGCTTTGAACAAAAACTAGAGCGTTCAAAACGATACGTCGATGCACTTGCTGCCTATGATCCGGGACATGCGCGTGAAATATTATCTTGGATGCAGTCAGGCGGCCTTCATGAGCCGCTTTCGAGAGGAAACCAAAAGCTTTTCTCAGAAGCGGAGCGCTTGATGCTTATGAAATACTACGTTACCCCTGATGGTTCACCAGAACCACATAAGCCGGGCTATATCATCGGAGGCCCACAAGTGATCGTGAGTGCAGACACCGCGTTTGTGAATAAAGCACTGCAGGGTCAAAAGGGTAGCGAAGGTTTACTCGGTGACTTAGCGGCCCTTGAGTTTGCTGCGTGTATAGAAGCAGCGCAGAAATATAACGATACCTTGGTCCAAGCACGCCAGTCACGAAATGTCTTGTTTGACACACATTATGCAAAGGTTCAAGCTTGGCAACGAATGTTTGATCGGCAAGAGTTAGGGGGAATCATTCAAGATGTTATGAAAAGACGGCAAACAAACCGTGAGTTTGGACAGCAGCTCGGGTATTATGCCCAAACGTTTCAAAAAGTATTTAGAAGTAGGTAGCGCAAACTAGACGAAATGTCTCGTGAGATACAGATTCGGATCGCTATCCTACCGGGGATGATTATTCTCCTGGTATTGATCTGGTTACCAACAAATCAGCGGGCTCTACAGCTCGCTAATGCTCTCAATTCTTTCTCGGCCAAAGAACCGCTCCTTACCGTCGCCTTTCTAAATGTAGGGCAGGGAGATGCAGTTTATATAGAAACACCAGATGGAGTACAGGTACTTATTGATGGTGGTCCAGATTCAGCGGTCTTGCGCGAGCTACCAACCGTGATGCCGTGGTGGGACCGGTCGCTTGATATGATAGTAGCAACGCATCCTGATAAAGATCATATTGGAGGCCTCGTTGACGTGCTTACTCGTTACGATGTAGGAGCTATTATTCGTACCGAAAATGAGAGTGATACCGCTGCCTCGTCGGCCTTCGTGCTTATGGCCGCCGAGGAAGTGGGTGCGATAACGCATTATGCTCGAGCCGGAGATACGATCACACTCGGTGCTTCGACAAGACTCACTGTCTATTCGCCGGCAAGTGATCCAACGGCTTGGGAAAGTAATCAGTCATCGATCGTGGCTCGGCTCACCTATGGCGGCATTGACTTTATGTTAACTGGTGATGCTGGAGTCGGTATCGAGGTGTATTTGGTAGACACCTACGGTTCCGTTTTACAGAGTGAGGTTTTGAAGCTTGGTCATCATGGTTCAGATACTTCTACGAGTGAAGATTTTTTGCGAATAGTTGCACCACGTTACGCGGTCGTGTCAGCAAGTATAGATAATCGGTATGGTCATCCTCATGGGGAGGTACTCAAGCGAGTCAGAGACTTTGGTACTAGGGTGGTAAGTACCGCAGAACAGGGAACGGTCGTCTTTAAGAGTAATGGGGCAGAACTGTGGCTTGAGTGATCCTGTATACGTGCCTTCTTGGTAACAACAACAGCCGGTGGTCAGGCAGACCACCAGCTGTTGTGTTTAGATTGAGGATAGAGCTTTGCTTTACACAAGCCCAGCTTCTTTGAGGGTCTTGAACGCACCGTTCTTGGCGATGGTGCGGAGTCCCTTCGTTGAAACCTTGATTGTTACGGCTTTACCGAGTTCTGGAACATAAACACGCTTCTTCTGGAGATTTGGGGCGCGCTTAGTCTTCCCTGATGGGTTGAACTGGGTTGCACGGGTGCGGTTACTGTATTTGCCACCGATTTGGGTTTTCTTGCCGGTGATATCGCATGTCTTTGCCATATAAATAAATGAATTTAGTCCGGGTATACTAGCATGAATACTTGATATTGCAAGAATCAAAATTGAACCTCACCGGAGTGAGGTTCTCTGTAACCAGGCACCACTTCAAGCAGTAAGTCAGCGCACCTTAGAATTTGGTACAAAGAAAGGACTTCTTTCTCGTATTTCAACTACCGCGGCGCGGAATCTGTCTTCATCAGCGGAGAAACGATGGTCTTCTCGCACCTGCTTCATGATATCGGCGAGTACCTCGAGCTTGTCCGTTGGGTGCAGCCTTAGTTTACTACTCCGTGGTCGGGTCCAGACGTGTAAGGCGGTAAGAAGACGCTCCGGGTTGGTATAGTTGGGGTTGGCTAAGAGGGCTTGGATAACAGGCAGAACAGTCAAGAAGACCTCGAGGTCGGACGCTCTTGCGGACATGGAGTTCTCCTTAGGGTTGATCCATGGATAGGATACTGTTCAGGGTTTACAAAAGCAATCATCTCGCCAAAGATAATTCCGTACGATACTATATATCCCTATGGACCCACTTCAAATCGGAATGATTGTTGCGCTCATTATATCTGTCATATTGCATGAAATGGCACATGGATACGCGGCTAATTGGCTTGGTGATCCAACCGCTCGCTTGCAGGGGAGACTTTCTGCTAATCCGCTTGTTCATATTGATCCGCTTATGTCGGTTATCGTACCGGGATTGCTGATTATGAGTGGTTCACCCTTTCTCTTTGGTGCAGCAAAGCCAGTTCCCTACAATCCCTATAATTTCACCAACCAGAAATGGGGTGAAGCAATTGTTGCCGCCGCCGGTCCCGCGATGAATATTGCCATCGCTATCATTTTTGCGGTACTCGTGCGAATGGCAGAGGTTTTGTCGCTCTCTGATGCTTTTGTGAGCCTTGCCGTGAGTATCATTATACTCAATATTTTCTTAGCTTTTTTCAATCTCGTACCGATCCCGCCGCTTGATGGTTCAAAGATCTTGCCCCGATTTTTGCCGTATGCCCTCGCGATGAAATATGAAAATTTCCGCTTCTGGCTTGAACGAAACGTAGCGCTATCGTTTGCGGTTGTTATTTTTGCATTCGTTCTCTTTCTTGGAGCGCCGCTTTATGCTCTCACGACGGCGTTTGCACAGCTACTGCTCGGCTATTAGGCGTCATTGTAAAGCGGTTGCAAAAAAAGGCATATGTAGTATTGTATGCAGGCTTTATGGCAACAATAAATCAATTATCACGTCGTAAGCGACAAAACCCTGCGCGGAAGAGTAAGACGGGTGCGTTACATTCTGGATTCAACAAGATCGAGAATCATCCGAATTACTATAATTCTCCGTTCAAGCGTGGCGTTTGTACTCGTGTCACCACGAAGACTCCGCGTAAGCCGAACTCTGCTATCCGCAAGATCGCGCGCGTCCGTCTTTCTAATGGGCAAGAAATCACTGCGTACATTCCTGGTATTAAGCACAATCTCCAGGAACACTCAGTTGTTCTTGTTCGCGGTGGACGCGTCAAGGACATCGGTATTCAATACACGATTGTCCGCGGCAAGTACGATGCAACCGGAGTGGCTGAACGCCGCATGGGTCGATCTCGCTACGGTGCGAAGAAACCAAAGGCTAAGTAATTTAGCGCAAACAATTTAATAGTTTATATTCGCTACAGATTATAGGACGCGATCCAAGCCCCGGCTTCGGGATCAAACTATGCGAAGAATGAGATAGTCACACTCCTCATTTGCTGTAGTAGAAGCAAATTAATAAGAACATAAGTCATGCGACGTCCAATCAAAAAGCGTCCAACCGTAAAGCCAGATGTGGTATACGGTTCTGTGGATGTCGAACGCCTCATCAACTACATCATGCTCCGCGGTCAAAAAGAGACTGCTCGCAAGATCGTGTATGCGGCCTTCGAAGAAATAAAGAATGCTAAGGAAGCTCAAGATCCGCTTGAGATTTTCAATACCGCTGTTCGCAACGCTGGCCCACTTATGGAAGTTCGGTCTCGTCGCGTTGGTGGTGCTAATTACCAGGTACCGCGTGAAGTTCGACCAGAGCGTCGTATGGCGCTTGCACTCCGCTGGATTATTGCTGGAGCACGCGGTCAGAAAGGCGTACCAATGCACAAGGCACTCGCAGCCGAGCTTAAGCTTGCTGCTAAGGAGGAAGGAAGTGCGGTGAAGAAGAAGGAGGATACGCACAAGATGGCAGAAGCCAACCGTGCCTTCGCTCACTTTGCTTGGTAAATCCCATTTTCAGCGAACTACTTCGTTGAGTACACAAAAAAGCCGCTTGTCGTACGTCTAAGTACGCCGCGCGGCTTTTTTGCTACTCGCCTCGTATTTCATCTGAAAATGAAATTTATCAAAAAGCAATTGTTATTTCTTTATAACGATACATAATTATTTAATGGTTTCCTGGATTGTCAGTCAGGCAAAGTCTTTGATTACTGATAAGAGCACCATTGCTTTTGGTTTTGGAATCTTTCTTGCCATTGTAGTCTCGGCAGGGTTTAACTTAATTGATGATTCGGTGGGTATCAACCTCATTACTTCTCTAAGTATTTTACTTGCTCTCTCTAAATATGCATATGAAAAGGAGAGAGATCGAAAAAACGAGATTGTTGACATGATTTCTTTCTTTAGGGAAGAGGTGATTGGGTGTCATACCAAATTCGGTAATCTTATTCTCGAGAAGTTTGGTTCTGGCCACGAATTTGTAAAAATCCAAATGGAAGAAGTGACCATTAAATGGGTTCGAAATCATCATTCGGCTAAAGCAGAAAAACAGGCTGGTTATATTTATGATAGCTACCATACAAGGAATTGTGCCGTTAATGCAATGAATGCGCTCGAAGAGTTCTCTGCAAAGGTAAAAATATTGAAGGCCATGAATTCACCTGAGCTTGAGATACTTTATCCAACATTTGTAATGGTTTTTGAGGATTTAGCAGTGCTTGTACTTGCAGAACGAGAATTGGGGCCTGGTGAGACTATGTTTAGAAATTCGGTGGAACTTTATAACTTGTGGTCAAGAAACGTAAGTAGAGATACATACCAAGAAAAGAAGAGCAAGCTCTACAAGGAATTGGGGATCAAAAAATAAATAATTTTAAACCTATAAACAAAGTCCCCGCCGGTTAGGCGGGGTGTTGAGGATCGCTACGAGGCGGGTTCTGACCCTACTGGTAGCTCACCTTGAAGGGGCTGCAGATCTCGGCGGTCTCGGTGAGACCTACGGCTTCGAGCACACGGCCGAAGCGACGCATTTCACGTTGCAGACTGCGGCGGCACAGCACGATGCTGGTCTCCACCCAGATGATGGTGGCGTGCTTGTAGTAGCACCACCGGATCTTGTCGACGATGCAGCCAAGCGCTTGCCGCAGACGGGTAACGATCGTCTCGCACTGCCCTGCCGTCAGGGTTGCTGGATTCAGGCACACCCCGATCTGCGATCGTTCGGACGCCAGCTGGACTTCTGCGGTCACGAAGACCGTTTCGAACTTCTGCATGGATAGTACTCCTCTATGGTTTTCCCTAGCCGATTTGACTAGGGATTAAATAATTCAATAAAAATAAAAATTTGTCAAATCAAAAACACACCCACGTAGTGTGGGTGTGTGAAGCTTCTTGAGCAGACGCCTGTTTATTGAGAAAGAAGTTCTACCAACCTTTGGAAGCTCGCCACCATGTGCTGTGGAGCTTTTGCGCCCACTTCTGGAGTGACCGTAGAGTAGCCTGTGGTAAAAGCTAGATTGATCACATCGATCACCTCCAGGTATTCTTTCATCCGAGTCTGGCATGTGTCGATAAGTTCTTGACGTAGATCGGGTGAAAGTCTTGGGATGACTGCTTGCCACGCCGGATCGCTATGAAATACCTCGGTGAGGTAACGGAGGATCAGCTCGTGGTTTGGTTTAGGGTTACTTGAGCGGTACGCTTCAAGTAGTGGAGCAAGGAGATCCGAGTCACAGGTTTGCATGCGATGATGCTCCTAGGTTGAAGGAATTTAATTTTCTGGTGCGATTCTACCCCAGTGGGTTAGTTTGTAAAGGTTTCACTATCAGTCGACATGGTACAATGAGAATTATTTCAAATAATTTCTTGCTATGGAGGGAGCACCAAAGACAGAAGTAATGCCCGTAGTAGATCAGGTTGAATCACATGAGTCATATGCGGAGGCAATTGCTGAAGCCCGTGAGCTTCTGGCTGATATAAAAAGCTATGAGGGACAAATGATCACTGATCGAGCAGTTTGGACCGAGATAGAAAATAAAGCTGCAAATCTCAGCACTATTCTGACTACTCTTCCTGAAGACGTGCGGGATGCGAACAATCTTCCTGGTGGTCGAATCTATGCTCCGGTGGCGAATGATGAATCCTATGCGGTGGCTTTACCGCACGCAGCGTAACGTTTAATCCTAATCCTCGCTCTGTTCTTTAGTTATGTCGTCCTTTGATTTTAATGCCGAAATAAAACACCACCTTACCGTGGTGCGCTCACTTCAGAAGCCAACGGGTGTCTTTACTGCATCGGCTCATGATGTTGCAACTGGGTATGATAAAGCGTGGCTCCGCGATATTTATTTTATGACGCTCGGTTTCTTGGAGACCGGTGAAATTACCGTGGTGCAGAAAGCAGCCAAGGCCCTGCTTACTGTCTTTGTGAAACATAAGGATAAGATTACGTGGGCCATTGAGCATAAGCCGCACTATGCGTGGCAATATATTCATGCCCGGTTTCACCCCGAAACGTTTGAGGAGTACTGGGAGGAGTGGGGAAACAGCCAAAATGATGCTGTCGGAGAGGTCTTGAATATTATCTGTGAACTCGAACTGCGCGGTGCGAGTGTGGTTGAGACTGATGAGGAACGAGAAGTGGTGCAAAATGTAATTGACTACCTTACTCGTCTTGAGTATTGGCATGATGCAGATAACGGGATTTGGGAGGAGAATATGGAGGTGCACGCCTCATCAATTGGAGCCGTGGTAGCCGGTCTTAAGAAGGCGAAGCGAGTGTCATGGCTTATTGTGCCAGAGCATGTGATCGCTTTTGGAGAAGCAGCTTTGCATGAACTGTTACCGCGCGAATCAAAAAATAAATTTGCTGACCTTGCGCTCTTAACGCTTGTCTATCCATTTCAGGTTACAAACGAAGATGAAACACTAACGATACTTCGGAACGTCGAATATCATCTTACCAAGGACAAGGGTGTGATTCGCTACAAGTTTGATCGCTACTATAATCGTAACGAGGATGGTTACAGTGAAGAAGCGGAGTGGTGTTTTGGTCTCGCCTGGCTTGCGATTATCTATGCTGAACGAGGGGAAAGAGAGAAGGCCTATTACTATCTGCGTAAGGCAAAAGCAACGGTTACCCCAGAGGGGCTTATTCCTGAGCTCTACTACTCAAATACCGATCTCCCGAATGGTAATACGCCGCTCGGCTGGGCCGAAAGTATGTATGTGGTTGCTCTTAAAAAGGTTCAAGCTTTAGGATAGTAATCGAACAAATCCTGTCCACGTAAAAGGTCGCCCCGAGAACTCACCAAGGGCGACCTTTTACTTTCTTGCTATACTACACGGTATAGTCAAATCGCTATGTTAAACAAAATTCTATACTGCTGTATTGCGCTCGTAATTATTACTGGTGTCGTGCGGGTTTTTATCTCTTTTGATCAACCAGAAACAGAGAAGGTGATGTGTGCGATGGATGCGATGCAGTGCCCGGATGGCTCATCGGTCGGTCGCTCTGGTCCAACCTGCGAATTTGTGTGTCCGCCCGTGCCAACAGTCCCAGCTGACGTGGCAGCGTCGATCGACGCCAAGGCTGATCTTGTAACCATTACCACTCCGATACCAAACGGTGTGATTGAAAGTCCACTCGTAGTAACCGGAAGTGCCCGCGGGACGTGGTTTTTTGAAGGAAGCTTTCCGGTCACGCTTACGAATTGGGATGGACTTATTATTGCAGAAGGATTTGCGACCGCAGCGGGCGAGTGGATGACTACTGAATTTGTACCCTTTACGGCAGTACTCGAGTATACGAGTCCGTACCCAGCAGAGGGTCAGGATTTTATGAAGCGAGGTACGTTAATTCTTAAGAAAGATAACCCCTCGGGTTTGCCTGAGTATGATGATGCGCTTGAGATTCCCATTCGCTTTGCACCATAAGGGAGATGTCTGATAAAATAATGATACTTACTAGGGTAATCACCATACATGGCCAAGGGAGAATTTCGTCACAAGAAGGAACAAAAGAAACCGAAGAAGGATAAGACTGAAGGTAAATAAAAAATGGCCCACGGGCCATTTTTTATTTCTATAGTCAAGCTGTTACAGCGATAGACTTTCTAACTAATTTCCAGCAACGAGTTGGTCAATAACTAGTTCAAGGCGCTCCCGCTCGTTCCTAATAAAATCTTGATCGTCCCTGATACTCCGGAGATATGATTCAAGATAATTTTCAAATGATACACCAGGTCCAAGTAACGCTCCTACTTCGCAGATGTGTCTAAGATCTCTGAGGCGTTCATGTAAAACTGCCTCAGCAGTTAAAGGAAGACCAGCTTCATCTGTAAAGCCTTGGTAATCTTTTTCTGTTATACCGTCGGGGAAGTAGCTGCCAAGTTTCTCGATGAATTCCTTTTGAGCCAATGCCACGTCGAGTTTTTTCTGTGTCTCTGGTGAGCGGGCTGCTCTAATACTTTCCATAGGGTGAGTGTTTCGTGCTTACTAGTAGTATTTCTAGTATAGCGTAGAAGAAACGTGAGTTTCAAATACCAGCAAGACAGACCTCTTACATCGTCGTCAAAAATAGTGTATGGTACTGTCCTATGTCACGTGGTGATGGAATCATTGTCTTCAAAGACGTTTCGTATGAATACAACCCAACTCGCCCGATTCTTAAGGAGGCGAATTTTGTCGTGCGTCGCGGGGCGAAGCTCACGCTTATGGGTCAAAATGGTGCGGGCAAGAGTACCATTTTCTCGCTCATCACGGGTGATCGTCGACCAGATGAGGGCGATCTCAACATCGAGCCGCGGACGACGATCGCGATTGCGCGACAAATTATCCCTCGACCAGAACTCGAGCTTACGGTACGTGAATTCTTCGAGCGTTGTTTTGGTGAGAAGGTCTATGACATTGATCCGCGGATTGATGAAGTCCTTGAGGTGGTGAATCTTGTCCCAACTGAAAAGCAAAAGCAGACATTTAAGGAGCGCATTGTAGGAAGTTTCTCGGGTGGACAACAGGCACGACTGCTTCTCGCGCAGGCGCTCATTCAAAATCCTGATGTGCTACTCCTTGATGAGCCAACCAACAATCTTGATGTTGGGGGGATTGAACATCTCACTACGTTCCTCAAGGAGTATAAGAAGACCGTACTCGTTATTTCTCACGATGCTGATTTCCTTAATTCTTTTACACATGGTGTTTTGTATTTGAACACGCAAACACGTCAAGTTGAGCAGTACAATGGTAACTATCATGCGGTGGTGAAAGAGATTGCGGCTCAGGTGGAGAAGGAGCAGCGTGAGAATGCTCGCCTCGCGAAGCAGATCCAGGCCGATAAAGATAAGATCAACTATTTTGCCAGCAAAGGAGGTAAGATGCGCCTCGTCGCAAAGCGCATGCGAGAAGATGTTGAGGAGGCGGAAGAGAACAAAGTTGATGTGCGTAAAGAAGACCGTACGATTCGTCCGTTCACGATCGAACCTCACGCTGATATTCCACTTGAAGTCGTTCGACTTTCGTCAGTCACCGTGATTAGAAATCATGAGCCGAAGGAGGTAGAGACTGAAGTGGTCCTCAAGCGTGGTCAGCATCTTCAGATCGTGGGTCCAAACGGTATCGGCAAGACGACGCTCCTTGAGAAGCTCGCTTCTGGCCACGCCAAGGGTGAGCATGTCACCGAGGGGGTAAAGATTGGCTACTACCGCCAGGATTTCTCGAATCTTGAGTTCGAGAAATCAGTCTTTGAGACCCTGATGGATTCGATGCAAAAGAAAGTAGAGGAAGATATGCGTTCTATCGCGGCCGGATTTCTTCTCTATGGTGATGTTATGAAGGTAAAAGTGGGAAATCTCTCCGAAGGACAGAAAGGGCTCGTTGCTTTTGCAAAACTCACCATGGAAAAGCCAGGACTCCTTATTCTTGATGAGCCAACGAACCACATTAACTTCCGCCACATTCCAGTGATCGCACAAGCGCTCCATGACTACAAGGGTGCGATGATACTCGTCTCCCACGTCCCTGAGTTTGTCGCCCAGATCCGCGTCGACGAAATCCTCGACCTCGCCAAATTAAAATAGACAAGAACGACATGAATAACTTCTAATCGATTGGAAGTTATTCATAATAAAAATTTTGAAATAGAAAAAGCCCGGTGCTTGCGCATCCGGGCCTTTGAAGGTCTACTCGTGGTCTTGAGGTCAGTCAGCAGGCAGCGGGACGATTATCTCGCCGGTCACTGCTTCGTGGGCGTCGTTCGTTTCGGTCTCCCAGAGCTCCTTGAGGGTGCTCATGAAGAGAACGAACGTCATTGCTCCGGCGACGCCAATCGAGACGTACAGATCAGGGTCGTAGGAGCTCTCCAGGAAAGGCGCGAGGCCGTTCCAGAGAGCCAGAATCCCAAATCCGCCGATGACGCTCACTTCGGCAAACTTGCCAGTCAGGTTGAAGGCCGCGAGCTTGCGGACCGAGGCGAAGCGGATACGCCGCAGGCCGAGGGCGGCCACGAGCGCGAGCTGCGCCACTACTGCCACCACCGCACCGGCGACGAGGAAGCTCAGAAGCACTTCGCTGGTGCCCCAGTTGGCGGCCTGAGCGGCCTTGGCGGGTCCGGACCACAGGGCGTCCCAGGAGACGGCGAGGATGGACGGGGTGAGCCAGGCCATCCCGCGGCCGTCAAACTTCTGTTCCATCCATTCCGAGATCGCGAAGATCGGTTCTTGTCCACGCCACTCGGTGGTGGCTTCGTAGAGGAATGCGGCCACGAGCGCCGCACCCACAAACCCTAGGATGACCTGGAGTGGCATGAAAGCCGCTCCAAGTCCCCAGACGAAATAGTAGCCGACGCCAGGGAACAGGATGTGGGTGGACATGATGGGGAGGGTCCAGCTCCGGAACGAGAGCTTCTCGTCGCGGAACATGACGATGGTGGCGATTGCGACGTCAATCGCGATGCCAATCCCCATCAGAATCGAGGGGATCCAGAAAGTGTCGAGCTTGAACATGTGCTCCTCCTTTAGTCAAAGAGCGGGGATGAACTACGTATTTAATGATAATATCATATTTATATAGTAAAGTCAAATTTAACCTTTAAATTTAAGGCTCGTTTTCATTAACCACCACCCCGTCTTTCTTGCTTGGAGCCAGATCTTCCGGTAACGTTTCACTGAGTACGCTCCATTAGAGTGGTGAGGTCGGCATGGAAACAGCCATTGATATCAAAGCGGTGACCGCACAGATTGCACAGGGTGACGAAGCAAGCTTCGAGCTGCTCTACCGTGCCGAGGTTGATCGGGTGTTTGCGTATGTTTCGTATCGGGTGTACGGCCGTGAAACGGCGTTGGAAGTAGTGCAGGATTGTTTTGTGGAGTTGTATCGATCACTTCAAAAATTTACCTATCAATCCGATGCTGCCTTCTACTCTTTTCTGTTTACGGTTGTGAAGCGCCGACTCGCTCGACATTACGCTGAACAAAAAAAGCGCGTGGTGGGAGTGCTCGATGAGACTCACCATGAGGCAGTGACGGTATCACCTGAAATTACGCTGGCCATAACCGCGGCACTTAAGGAACTTGACGAAGTTTCACGCGAGATCGTGGTGCTGCACCACTGGTCGCGATACTCCTTTTTTGAAATCGGGGCGATGGTCGGTATGACTGAGTCTGCCGTCCGAGTGCGACACCATCGAGCGCGCGCCACGCTTAAAGAATTTCTTACCAAATAATTGTCATCGTATGTCAGAAAAAGAAACCATTGATACCATGCTCGAACAGTCCACTCCTCGGATGCGGTCTCTTGAGCGTGATCAAGTCTGGCAGCGGGTCAGGCAGGATATAGAGTCACCAGCGCTCATTCGTTCACCCTACCAACGGTTTATCTCAATGCGTTCGCTTACCGCAGCCACACTGGTTGTGTTGTTCCTCTTTACCACGAGCACGACAGTTGCTGCGTCCCAGGCAGCCAAACCGGGTGATCTTTTATTTCCGCTTGAACGGGCGATTGAGCGAACACACTTGCTTCTTGCTTCAGACGATCGGGCTGAGGCCTTGCGTACTGAATTCGTCGCTGAGCGACTCAGTGAACTTGAGGAGATAGTCTCTGAAGAGACGTATCCGGGATCAGCATCTGATCAGCCTGCTCGTTCTATGAGTGAAATGGGAGAGATTCGGGTGAGTCGCGCGGTTAATGAACTCATAGATCATCTGGAGGAGATTGATGATCAGGCGCAGCGAGCGCAGTACTTAAATGCGATGGTCGGTTACCTTGCCGGACTCACGGTTCTTGATCGAACAATCGTTGAATCTGACAATGACTTGTTCATGAGTTCGAGTTCTCTCTCTGAGCAGGTACGAATTTCAGATGATCGAATTGAAATCAAAGATGAAGAGTATCGAATCCGCTTTAGAGATGACGCCGTGTGGGTGAGTGATGAAAAAAACCGCGAGCGTGACGATGAAGCACTAGACAATAGTCATGATGAAGCGTCAGAAGATGATTTTGATAGTGAGTCTCTATATCGTGATACTCGATCGGTAGACAAGTCAGACAACAGCGATGATGAATCTGAGCCAGCAGATGATGACGAACGCGGGAAGACAGATGAAGTCTCTCCTGAGAAAGATGATACTAGTGAAAATAAAGAAGAGGATCGTGAGGAGGAAGACCGAGATGATCATCACGAGACTGAGACTGAGAGTGATGATAATGACGAACATGAAGATGCTCAAAGTGACCGAGACGATCACGATGCATCATAGAAAAACAATCCCGTTCGTGTATTGAACGGGATTGTTTCGTAAGAGCGGTTTTACGCAAGCGCTATTTTTTGATCAGGCGGGAGACGAGTAGTGAGACAATGAAGATTCCGACGGAGAGAAGAATGAAGCGTGTATCAATCGCTTCGGCACTGAGGCCGTTTTTGATGAAGGCTTCTACGCT